>ENA-OVGE01000494-OVGE01000494.1-human-gut-metagenome-genome-assembly--contig:-NODE-494-length-37186-cov-10.007083_pt1 | contig 37186 bp, 35 predicted proteins | sample MGYA00237769_ERZ505417 | MGnify/ENA primary metagenome ERZ505417 (study PRJEB26158, sample SAMN06016403) | human gut metagenome | biome: human gut; feature: ankylosing spondylitis patient; material... | reverse complement strand
GTAAGATTGTTTTTCTTTACATAATCACGATACTTTTCACAGAAGTAACTGTACTGATAGAATGGGAATTTACTATTTCTGCAATCTTCTGCATATTCTTCCCATAATAATCTGATGTTTGTCCCTGGTCTTAACAGTTCTTTATGAATATACTGATAATCAGGTTGCTTAATAATCAGATTAAGTTTAGTCTCCTTTCCAAATAATAGTTTCTGTACTTCCATTTCATTCTGATTCTGGATCATTGACCAACAAATATTATTTTCATCAGCTGCTTTAGATACTTTTCTTACTGTATCTCTTGATACCTTAAGTGCTTCAGCTATCTTTCGCTGACTGAAATTTTGAGATTTCATTTCCAAAATCTTCTTAACATCTCGCATATAAAAACACCTCCTAGTTGCAAGATTTGATAAGTATTTATTACTTATCAAATCCATTTTACAACCAAGAGATGCAAATCTTTATATTAAATATGATGGACTTGTTTAACGGATTCACTGGACTTTTCTAGCGTAACGTATGGACTTATTTTACCGTATGGAGTGGCCTTGCCACTCCGTAATATTCAACTTATTCTCGTTATGGAATGTTTGAACCAAAAAAGCCATTGGATATTGATAAATATTCAAATAAATGATTCATTGATCAATTGAATTTTTCGTCAATTGAAGTCTACTATAAATTCAAAAAAAGCACAACAATTTTTATCATTGTTATGCTAATTATACATAAGGTATAATATCATCATATGCATGAAGTGCACCACGTATGCTATCGATTGCATTATATTATAGCAGAGTTATTAAAGTATTGGAGACAATGTTTTTAATACATAAAACAAGCTGAAAAAATGTAGATGTAATAATTCAATCAGATAATGTGTGTGCAGCTAATGAATCAAGATGTTATGTTAATTTAGAATAACTAGCAATTCCCTATATTTTAGAAAGATGTTAAGAGGTGATTTGCTTTAAATCTCTCGAGACAACAATAATAAAGAGCAGCCAGTAGCTGCTCTTTATTTATCTGATAATCAAGCCTTTTTTAATGGAATAGAAATACGGATGGAGAATGTTTCTTCACTTTCTTTAATAGAACATGTTCCATTATGAAGTTCTACAATACGTTTTACACTTCTTAAACCAATCTTATTACTTTCTACTTTAGATAAGTCACTCTTCTTTTTATTGGTTAAAAGGAGATCAAAAGAATCATCTAGAGTAAGAGTCATATCTACATGTTTATCTGAATATTTATGAATATTAGAACAGAGGTTATTGATCATTCTTTTGATCATGGAGAAGTCTAAAAGGACTTCTTTTTTTATGTATTTAATGTCTTTATGAATGATAAAACCTTCTAATTCTAGATAGTTAAGATTCTCTTCTATATAGCCTAAGAGTGCTTCTGTAGACATACTTTCTAATTGAGGATGACTATTCTGTTCAAACACAAGTGAATAAGCAAATGTCTTATTAGACAATTCTTTGATTTGTTCTACTTTGTCAATACATCTATGTAAGTAGTTATCCATCTGTTCCTGATCCTTGAAACAATGCAAGGCAAGAATATCCAGATAACCTCTTAAACTTGTGAGAGGAGTTCTTAAGTCATGTGACATGGCAGTAATCAAATCATGATGTGTCTGTTGCATTTCTTTTTCTTTCTCATAGTTTTCCTCTAATGTCATTCTTAGACCATCCATTTGATGAGCAAGCACTGCAAGTTCATCACGTCCTTGAATTGTCATAGGATGAGATAAATCACCCTGGGACATATTGAGTATTTCCTGTTTTAAACATTCAATATATTTGACTTTATGACGAATAAAAAAGAAAGTAGGAAGAAGGAATGTGAGGAAAGAAGCAAACAAAGCAACATAGAAATAATACTTAATATACTTAAGCAAGTTCAGATCATATAGTTCTACTTCAGCCTTTTGATCCTTGAACTGTACAATCTTTGTATAAACCGCATTATACGCATCTGTTTCAAAGTCAGTCTGTAAGATATAAAGTGGTGTAATCACACTCACAGGTTGAGTAAGGAAATCTGCATAATTAGCGGCAACATAATATTCATTCTTATTATCATAAATATAAACAGACAAGTATGGATCTTTGGTTTTAATTAACTTCTTAACCTGCTTCTTATCCGTTAAATTTACATCTTTTGCTTTTTCTTTAAACTCTTTAAAGAACTTATTTCTTTTATGTTTTATACCAGCTACTTCATCTATAAAACTATAATAGTGAGGAATCTGTTCTCTAAAACAGCTATATACCAATACTGCAGACATACTTGAGGCAATTAATATAAAGAAAATCTTAGAGGCAAGACTTACATATTTCTTATTCACAATAATATCCTTTACCCCAGATTGTTTTGATATGTTCAGGATTTGTAGGATCCTTTTCAATCTTCTGTCTTAAATGTCTAATATGCACCATGATTGTATTGTTTGCCCCATAATAATATTCTTCATGCCAGATAGCTTCAAATAGCTGACTAGGAGAAATAACTTGCTGTTTATTCATTAATAAATATTCTAGAATATTATATTCTAAATCTGTTAAGTTGAGTTTCTCTCCATCTATTGATGCTGTACGTTTCGCACTATTGACTTCTATATTACCTGTCTTATATATAATCTGTTTTTCTTGTGTAGTGCTTTTACCCTGATACACATGATAGCGTCTCAGTAATGCTTTCACACGTCCATTTAACTCATTATAAGAAAATGGTTTAGTTAAGTAATCATCGCCACCACTAGAAAAACCTAATGTTTTATCACTATCCTGCCCCTTTGCAGTTAAAAAGAGAATAGGGGCTTTTGTTTTCTCTCTTAATAATACACACGCTTGATACCCATTCATCTCAGGCATCATCACATCAAGAATAATAAGATCTGTATCATCATCCACTAATTCTAATGCTTCTTTCCCATTACTTGCTTCTATGACATTATATCCTTCACTAGACAATAATACCTGGATTACTTCTCGTATATCTTTATCATCATCTACTATCATGATTTTTTCATTCATAACTATCTCCAATCCTTTGCCTTCACCCAGTTCTCATGAGGTAACATGTGTCCAAGATGATCCATAACCTTAGATTGTGAACTATACATACCAGTCAACTTCATTTTCTTCTCTAAATCACTTTGACTTATAGAATTAAGATTATGAGGCAAATTCTTCTTTCTATAATACCTGCCGAAATAGACTAACTGATTCATATCCACACGACTATCTTTACTTACTATATAAGAAGTCATCTGATGATGCGTATGACCATATTCACCATCAGGGTTATGTGTCACAACAGTTTTCCATTTCTTCTTACCTAATATATAGTGTACATCATTCTTGATATATTTTCTTGATTTATTCCAATTATCTCTCTGTCCATTTGTTTTATCTGGATAATTAAACATAACACCTGTACTACCTGTGGCCTTCATGACATTCATAAACTCTTTTCTTCTTACCTTATTATTACCATTAGTTAAACATACAACAAGATAATGTTTCTTTAAAAGATGACTGCCACCCCATATAGTTTCATCATCAGGATGTGCTACAAACATCACGGAATCTATATTTTTAAGATTTAATCCATCAATCATTTTCTTATGCTTAATTGTATGATTAGAACCAAATAATGAACTAATCATCAACAAAGAACTAATTGTCAACATTTTTAAATTATTCATATTTATCACCCATTTTTACAATATCATCTCTTTATTTAAAAAACCTTAAAAGAATTCTTAAGATTTCTTAAACATAAAATTCACAAAAATTAAGTGAATTTAAGATTTGTTTAAGTCTAAATTTAAGATTTGTTTCTTACAATAGTATCGAGGTGAAAATCATGACTAAAAAAGACAAGCGCACCATTTGTCTACTTGGTCTACTATCTATCGCATTAGTCTTTATACTTACATCCAATGTCTTTGGTAACACAATTGACTGGTATAGCCAACATGTAGTTATTGCGGATGCATTAAGACATGCAATAAGAAGTGAAGGAACACTATTCCCTACTTATATGAAACAGTTAATGGGTGGAGGAAATATCTATCACTTCTCTTATTATGGATACTTAAGACCTGATATTCTTATAGGTGCATTACTCATACATGTAAATATGCAGACAATCATCATTGCTTATAGTGTATTAATGCTGACACTCTCTGTTATTTGTTGTTATATATTTTTAAGACAACATACAGATAACGAAAACATCTGTATCTTTGTTAGCTTACTTGTATTATTATCAAGTATCTTCTTTCACTCACATAAACAGATCATGTTTGTAAACTATATGCCTTACTTATTCCTCGCTTTAATAAGTATAGAAAAGAAGAACTTTGCAGCTTTTACACTATGTGGCAGTATGATTGTACTTCACAGCTATTTCTATTGTATTGGATGCTTTATTGTATGTTTCATTTATTTACTTTATCGTTATCCTACTGAATGGAAAAAGCTCTTTATATCCTATGTACTCATTGTCTTATTAACCGCAATACTGACAATCCCAACACTCTATATTATATTAATGAATGGTAAATCTGGTGCACCCACTGCACTTGCATCATTATTCATCCCTTCTCTTAATTTAAAAGGTTTACTTTATAGTAAATATGGATGTGGACTTACATATATCTCATATATTCTTTTAGTTCTTGCCTTAAGTGATAAACAGCTAAGAAAGCTTTCTATTGTCACTCTAGTATCATTCTACTCTCCACTTGTGTGGTTTATTATGAATGGTTTCTTATATGCAAGAAGTAAGATCATGATTGTCTTTATTCCAATCGTGGCTTATATCATGTGTATGATGTTAGTAAAGATTAAAGAAGGGGATGTTACACTTTCTAGATATTCTGTACTGTTACTAATGATTCCATTATTCTTTATTAAATACCCATTCTCAGCACTTGTAGATTGCCTATTTGCGCTTCTTATCTTACTCCAAAGAAGAAAGCATGTACTGTATGGATATCTTATGGTTCCAATGTTGGTTGTATCATTTATTAATGGGCCTTCTTCATTCTATAAGCCAAAGAAATCAGAAAAGAATGTTTCACAGTTAGTAAGAAGAAATAAGATGCATACAGTCGCAGATTTGACTACAAGACAGAATGTCAATCAAACTCATGGTTATCTATTTAAACGTGTATCAGGCTATACATCTACTAATAATAAACATTACAATGAATTCTTATTTGATACATTAAGAATCCCTGTTCCTACAAATAACCGTGTCGCACAGAATGATACAGACAATATCTTCTACCTTAAAACACTTGGTATTGATACAGTTATTTCTAAAAGAAATGCCCCTTATGGTTATTCTTTAAAGGATCAAGATAAGAATGTAAAACTTTATCAATCAAATACTTCTTTACCTCAAGCTTATGCAACAAGCCAGTTAATGAGTGAAAAACATTTTAGACAGCTCTCTTATCCATATACTCTAGATACACTTGTGAATTGCGCGATTGTGAATAAAGGTGATACACATTATCAAAGTCAATTTATTAAAGAAGATCCAGGATTCAAGAAATCTTATCATATTACTAAAAAGCAGAAAAAAGAAATGACATTGAATCGTCAAACAAACAATGAAATCGTTGTATTAGAAGCAGATATTGAGAATAAGAAACCTCTTAAGGGTGTATCTATTACTGTCAATGGAATGAAGAATAAACTCGCTAGTATTAAGAATCCTTATTATCATCCTCATACACACTTCACTTATGTGACTACAAGTAATCAATTAAAAGTAACTCTCTCTAAAGGTGACTATATTATTAAAAATATTAAGATGTATACACTTCCTACTTCTGCATTAAATCAGACTGTTGATCCATTAGATATTAAGAAATCATCCAATGTACTAGAAGGTAAAATCAATGTCTCTCAAGATGGTTACTTTATTACACGTATTCCTTATGAAAAGGGTTATACAATGTATATTGATAATAAGAAAGTCAATACAGAAAAAGTCAATCAAGCATTCTTAGGATGTCGTATCACAAAAGGGTGTCATACAATTAAGATCACATTTACTCCTCCAGGATATACTCTTTCATGTATTATAAGTACAATAGGTGTTATTCTATTTGTATTATTCTATATATATCAAAGAAAATATGATACTATGTGTGAGGAGGGGTAGAAAAATGAATAAAAGATTATATCGTTCAGCTCATGACCGTATGCTTGCTGGCGTATGTGGAGGTATTGCGGAATACTTCCAGATTGATCCTACTCTTGTCAGATTAGGATGGGTCGCATTTACAGCGCTAGGAGGAAGCGGTATTCTCGCTTATATTATTCTTGCGGTTATTGTCCCAAGTGAATACTAAAAAGAAGGTTCTCGCGAACCTTCTTTTTTTGGCTAGATAGTTATTATTTTCTGTGCAATCTTTTCTGTTTCATCAAAGATATAACGCATCAAACCTCTGTCTTTCTTATAAGACTTCTTTAAGTTTACATAGAGATCTAATGCCTCTTCATCTTTCATTTTAGGAAGGTTGCTTTTTAGTATTAGAAAGCATTCTTCTTCATATGGATCACTTAAAATTCTCATATCTAACATAGAAATCATCTCCTCGGTCATTTAATAAAAAAATACAATGAGATTATCCTTGCCTACATATATTATAGCCCTTTTTATATAATTTGTAACAAATAATATCATAATCTCTGCATTTTTATCGTTTAGAGGATGTGAGAATTATGTTAAAATGTACACAAGTAGGTGAGAGTAATGGATGAGAGAAGTAAAAGGACACTTCATATTATTATAGGATTAGTGATTGCTGTATTGTTAGGAACAGTTTATACAAGCTATCTAACACCACAAAAGACACATCTTGTCTTTGGGGCAACTTATATGACTATGAACAACCCTTTCTATGAAGTGATTAATAACGAATTAAGAAAAGAAATAGAACAAAACGGGGATGAACTTATTGTACGTAATCCTGAACTTGATACAGATAAACAGAATGAACAGATAGAGGAATTTATATCAAAGAAGGTGGATGGTATTTTTGTGAATCCTATTGATTCAAAGAAGCTTCCTTCTTTAGAATCTGCAAGAAAAGCAGGAATTCCAGTGATTGCGATAGATGCGTCTGTAGATAATACAGATTTGATTGATTGTGTTATTGAATCTGACAATTATAATGCAGGTGTTTTATGTGCACAAAATATGATGAAAAGAATGCAATCAGCCAATATTGTCTTATTAAAACATTCTACTGTAGAATCAGCAGTTTCAAGAATCCAGGGATTTGTAGATACTATTAAAGATTATCCACAATATCAAATTATAGACTCTGCAGAATGTGAAGGACAATTAGAACGTGCGATGCCTTTAATGCAGACAATATTAAAAAAGCATTCGAATGTTGATGTTGTGATGGCTTTAAATGATCCTTCAGCATTAGGTGCACTCGCTGCCATAGAATCATTAAATCGTCAAGATATTATTGTCTATGGAGTAGATGGAACACCAGATTTAAAATCACTTATTAAACAGAGTCCGCTTATTGCAGGTACAGCTGCACAATCTCCACTTAAGTTTGGAAAACTCTCTGCAAAGAAGATGTATGATATTCTTCAAAGAAAAGATATTCCAAAAATTATTGAAGTACCTGTCACAATGATTACTAAAGACAATATCGACTCCTATAGTGTAAAGGGGTGGCAATAATGTTGAAAAGTATTAGCTTAAAAAGAATCCGTACATTTATGATGTCTTGGAATTTCTTTATGATCACATGTTACGCAATGATATTTATGTTCAGTACAAACTATATTATTGCGAATAATCTTTCTAGAGACTTTCTAAGCTCTTTAAACTATATCCCAGAAAACCCTGGATTGATCTTCTTTGAAACATTAATTCTTTTTAGCTGTGTTATTGTATTAATGAATTTCTTTGATCATCGTATTAAAGAATACCCTTTTGAGAATCTTCTCTTTCTTTCTATAGAAACAATTCTAGGATTTTTCATAATGAAATCTCTTTATTTTAGCTATAATGGTATTATCTATTTAATATTCTGTGATGCATTATTTAGATTTAAAGAGAATAAATATGTCAAATGGCTGACAATTCCTTTAAGTTTACTTCTTATAATATCTAACTATGATTTCTTTAATACATTATTTCCTCTTGTGAATGCGGATGCTTATTTCGAAGTTTATACAAGTACGACTAGAGGTTTATTGCAGGTAGGTATTAACTTCTTAGATATTATTAATCTTCTTTTCTTTATTCTCTTCTTAATGATTTATATTGCGAATGAAGTACAGGAAAATGAACGTATGACTCAGGAATTAATCATGGTACATCAAGTCAATCATGAATTAGAGAATTATGCGGCAGTGAGTGAAAAGATTGCGGAAGACAAAGAAAGAAAAAGACTTGCTCGTGAAATCCATGATACTTTAGGTCATGCTTTAACAGGTATTGCAGCAGGTGTAGATGCCTGCATTGCGATGATTGATATCAATCCACAAGCAACCAAGAAACAATTAATGGTCATTAGTAAAGTAGTCAGACAAGGAATTGTGGATGTGCGTAACTCTTTAAATAAATTACGTCCTGGTGCTCTTGAACAGCATGGCTTTAAAGGGGCTATAGAAAATATGATTGAAGAATTCACAAGTGTCAGTGACCTCACAATTTCTCTAGATTATCGTTTAGATAAAGTAGATTTTGAAAATACTAAAGAAGATATCTTATTTAGAGTTATTCAGGAAAGTGTTACGAATGCAGTAAGACATGGTGATGCAACGCATATTGATATTTCATTATATATAGAAGATAATAGTTTATATCTAAAGATTCAGGATAATGGACAGGGATGTGAAGAGATTCATTATGGTTTTGGATTAAAACAGATGAAAGAACGTTTAGGTATGATTAATGGTAAGGTCGCTTATGATGGTCATCATGGTTTCTTAACTATTGTCACTATACCTTTGCAGGAGGGAGAACTATATGATTAAGGTAATGATTGCAGATGATCAGGAACTGATTAGAGAATCATTAAAGATAGTATTAAGTACGCATGTTGATATTGATGTGGTAGATACTGCATCAGATGGTTTTGAAGTATTAAAATGTTTAGAAAAGTATGTTGTTGATGTTATTTTAATGGATATTCGTATGCCAGGTATGGATGGTGTTATGGCTACTAAGGAAGTGAAGGCGAAATATCCTAATACAAAGATTATTATATTGACTACTTTTGATGATGATGACTTTGTCTTTAGTGCTTTGCGTTATGGTGCGAGTGGTTATTTATTAAAAGGTGTATCAATGGATGAACTCTATAAAGCAATTGTGACAGTCAATACCGGAGGCGCAATGATTAATCCTGATATTGCGACAAAAGTCTTTAGTATGTTCTCTAAGATGCAACAGAACAACTATACTATTAAAGTAGATGAAAAAGATGTAGAAACATTAAGTAAACCAGAATGGAAGGTTATACAGCATGTAGGATATGGCTTATCTAATAAAGAAATAGCCCAGAAACTCTTCTTATCAGAAGGAACAGTCAGAAATTATTTAAGCTCTATACTCTCTAAATTAAACTTAAGAGACCGTACTCAACTTGCGATATGGGCAGTAGAGAGTGGTTTACTCACAAAGGCGATTGACGATGAATAGGGTTAAAATTGTATTAAGTATTGTAGTATTATCACTTTTCTTTATGATAGTGGTCAATTATCCTAATACCATTACTTTAGAACTAGGTGTTTTTTCTGGAAGTAACTGGGGTGTACCAAGTGGTGAAAGCTATAAGATTATTGATGGGGCTATAGAAAGATTTGAAAAGAAATACCCTGGAGTAAAAGTAAAGTATGAGAATGGTATTATGAAGAGTGATTACTCTTCATGGCTTTCTGATAAGATTGTGAGAGGGAAGGAACCAGATGTCTTTGTGGTTCTTGATGATGATTTTAATACATTAAGTTCTATTGGGGCACTGGCAAATATCGATACATATATCAATCATGATAAGACATTTAGTTCAAAAGATTATTATTCAAGTGTTTTAAAGGCAGGTACCTATTCTAAGCACCAATACGCATTACCTTATGAATGTGATCCTACACTCATGTTTGTGAATAAAACACTCTTAGAAGAATGTCATATTGATATGCCTGATAATGATTGGACCTTGGAAGATTTCTATACAATATGCAAGAAAGTAAGTGAGTATTCTAATAACTATTATGGCTGTTATGATTATAAATGGCTTGATTCTATCTATGGATATGGAACACAAGTATTTAATGAAACAGGAACAAAATGTTTCTTGGAGCAAAGTGCTGTTAGAAATGCATTAGAATTCTATCGAAAGCTTAATAATCTTAATAAGGGACATAGTGTCACTTCTGAAGAATTTGATAAAGGCTTAGTGGCTTTTTCACCACTCTCTTTATCAGTCTATCGTACTTATAAACCTTATCCATGGCGTATTAAGAAGTATTCTACATTTGAATGGGATTGCCTTAAAATGCCAACAGTAAGTAAAGATAAAGGTAGTACACAGGTTTCTACATTACTTATGGGGATGAGTAGTAAATCTTATCATAAATCACAGGCCTGGGATTTACTAAAAGAATTATGTAATGATACAAAGACTCAGCAGTCTTTAACACACTATTCTCAAGGTATTTCACCTTTAAAGAAGGTTGCACAATCTCAGACTATTATTGATATGTTAGATGAAGAATCAGGAGATAGTCAGATGAGTATGTCTTTATTGAATCAAGCACTTCTAGTTGCCCGTAATAGAGAGAAGTTTAAGAAATATGATTCAGCAATGACAATGATTGATAACAACATTACAAAGATTGTTCGTTCAAGTGATGACTTTGATCTTTCTTTAATAGAATTACAAAAAGAAGTAAACAAATATCTCAATGATTAGAGTGGTTTAGCCACTCTTTTTTAATATGACAAATGTCATATTAAAGATATGACTTTAGACAGATGGAATGAAAGCGTTTGAATGCTAGAATGTAATCACAGGAGGAGAAGAAAGATGAAATATGTAGTACTTGTAAGCCATGGTGAGTTTGCAAAGGGATTAGCCAATGCACTTAGCATGTTAGCTGGAGAAAAGAAAGAAGTCATTGCAGTTGGATTAGAGAATGGTAAAACTGCTGATGAATTCGCAGAAGTATTTAAGGAAGCAGTAAGTCCTATTACTGGAGAAGATGAAATCATTCTTCTTGGTGATTTAATTGGTGGATCACCATTAACTACTGCACTAAATGTAATCAATGAAAAAGGTTTAACAGATAATACAGTTGTCCTAGGTGGTATGAACCTTCCACTTGCATTAACTACAGTATTAATGAAGGATAACATGGATAAGGAAATGCTTCCTCAGGCAGTACTTGGTGAAGCACATGAAGCATTAAAAGAATTTAAACTCGCATCAGATGATGACGAAGAAGACGACATTTAAGGAGGAAAATAAATATGTCAGTTTCATTTATTCGTATTGATGACCGTATGATTCATGGTCAGACTTGTACTCGCTGGGCTAGAGAATATCCTTGTGATGGTTTAGTAGCAGTTAATGATAAAGCAGCAGATAACAGTGTATTAAAGGCTGCTTATAAAGCTGCAAGTGGTAAAAAGACATTTGTCTGGACACTTGATGCTTTCGCTAAGAAATCTCAGAAGGTATTAGACTCTGATACTCAGTATTTCTTAATCACTAAGAACCCTGTTGATATGGCTACAATCCTAGTAGATCAGGGATTCAAGTGTGGTATTGATACAGTTATTGTTGGTCCTTGTAATGACCGTGAAGGCGCTGTAAAGCTTGGTAATAACCAGTCTATTACTCAGGAAGAAGCAGATGCATTCGAAAGAATTTCTAAAGCAGGTTATAAAATCAAATTTGCCTTACTACCAGATGTCTCAATCGGTACATGGGATGATTTCAAAGGTAAATTCGGTTATTAACAAATATTATATTTAAGGGAGAAAAAAATTATGGAAATTAGTTGGTTTCAAGCTGCCCTACTTGGCCTATTTGCTTGTTTATCAAGTATGCCAGGTTTAGGTGGTACTTCTATTGGTAACTACACTTTAGGTAGACCTTTAGTTGGTGGTTTAATTTGTGGTCTTATCTTAGGCGATTTAAAGACAGGTATTCTTGTTGGTATCGCTATGCAGTTAGTTTATATCGCATTAGTCACTCCTGGTGGAACAGTATCTGCAGACGTTCGTGCTGTCAGCTACATTGGTATCCCACTAGCAATGATTGCGGTTCATTCTTATGGTTTAAATCCTGCTTCAAGAGAAGCTCAGGGTCTTGCTACTTCATTCGGTTCAATGGTTGGTACATTAGGTACAGTATTATTCTATGGAACAGCTACTATCAACTTAGCATGGCAGCATGTCGGCTGGACTGCAGTTGAAAAAGGTGATTTCAAGAAATTATATACAGTTAACTGGGTACTTCCTTGGATCTCACATATCATTTGTTCATTCATTCCAACATTAATCATGTGTAAAATGGGTGCACCAATGGTTGACTTAATCAAGACTTACTTACCAATGGATGGTCTTGCTATGAAGACATTATTCACTGTTGGTTCATTATTACCATGTGTCGGAATTGCTATCTTATTAAAACAGATCGTAACTAAAGCAGTAGATTTCATCCCATTCTTCTTTGGTTTCACTTTAGCTGCTTCACTTGGCATTAACTTAGTATCTGCAACATTAGTTGCTGCATTATTCGCTTTAATCAATTATAAAATTAAAATGCTTTCTTTATCAAAACCAGCTGTTGTTGCTGCAGATGATTTAGATGATGATGACGAGGAGGATATCTAAAATGGAAAAGAAGATTTCAAAGAAAACTCTATCAAAATCATTCCATCATTGGTACTATGGTAACCTTACATGTTTCTCACAGGAACATATGCAGACTTTTGGTTATTTAACATCAATGTTACCAATTATCGAAGAGTTATATGACAAAAAAGAAGATCAGGAAAAAGCTTTAAAAACATATACAGCTTTCTTTAACACTGAACCTCAGTTAGGTACTGTTATCGTTGGTGTGACTGCTGGTCTTGAAGAAGCACGTGCAAATGGTGCTCAGGACGTAGATGATGAAACAATCAATGGTTTACGTGCTGGTTTAATGGGTCCAATCGCTGGTATTGGTGACTCATTAGTTGTAGGTACTGTTATTCCAATCTTATTAGGTATCGCTTTAGGTATGAGTACTGGAGGTTCTCCTCTTGGTGCTATCTTCTATATGATTGTATGGAACTTATTCGCATACTTCGGAATGAAGTTCTTATACTTCAAAGGTTATGAACTTGGTGGTAAAGCCGTAGACTTCTTAGTAGGTCCTCAGGGTGAAGCACTAAGAGAATCTATCACAATGCTTGGTGGTATCGTTATTGGTGCTGTTGCAGCTACTTGGGTAAGTATCAAAACTTCATTCACAATGACTGCAGCTGGTGCAACTAAGCCTTTCTTAGAATTACAGAAAACATTAGATGGTGTATATCCTGGATTCTTAACAGCAGCATTCGTTATTCTTTGCTGGTATCTATTAGCTAAGAAGAAAATGTCTCCTATCAAAGTAATGTTATTACTTGTAGTTGTTGCTTTCGTAGGTGTTGTTATTGGATTCTTCAACCCTGGATTAAAATACTAATATAAAGGAGCGTTCTATCATGAATAAAGAGCTTAAATCACATTATGTAGAAGAAGTAAAATATCAAACTAAGATGCTTAACAACTTAAAGAGATGGCTAAAGTGTTCAATCATTTTTTCCTCATTATTCCTTGCGTTCATTTTATTTGGACCATCTGCTATCATCTTAAGAATAATTGGCATTATAGGTATGGTGCTTTGTGTGATTGCATCTGTGGTCATTGGGCTTGGAATCAGAAATGGTAGAAACAACGTCAATAAGATATTAGATTTAATTCAATAATCCTATCAACTTATACATTTAGCTATATGAGCATCACTGATTGTGATGCTCATTTTTTTGGAGGTAACAATATGTATCAATGTATATTAAGTGATATTGATGGCACATTACTTACAGATGACCATCATATGAGCCCTAAAACAAGAGACGCTATTAAATCTTTAGATATTCCTTTCTTACCTGTCTCTGCAAGAAGTCCAGAAGGTATATATCCAATACTGAAAGAAAATGATATTGTTTGTCCAATGATCTGTTTTAGTGGAGGACTCATCTTAGATGAAAAGGGACAGGTATTATATGAAAATGGGATGAACTATAAGCAGACAGAAGAAGTCATTACTTTTATTAAAGAAAAGAAATTTGATTGTACTATTAATATTTATGCATTACATGATTGGTTAGTAGAGGATAAAGAAGATCCTCGTGTACTAAGAGAAGAACGTATAGTAAAAGCAGAAGCACAGAAAGGTACACTTTCTTCTTTAGATCCTTCTAGAAAAATACATAAGCTATTATGTATGTGTAATCCTCTTTATACAAAAGAGATAGAAAGAAACTTAAAAGACAGATTTCCTCATTGTTCTATTGCCTGTTCTTCAGATATCTTAATAGAAATCATGAATGAAGGAGTCACTAAAGCAGATGCCATTAATCATCTATGTGACTATTATTCTATTGATAAGAATGATATTGTGGCTTTTGGTGATAACTATAATGATAAAGAGATGCTAGAGAGTGTAGGAATGGGTATTGCGATGGGAAATGCACCTGATGATATTAAAAACATCGCAAAAGATGTAACAAGTACCAATAATCAAGATGGCATTTTCAAAGCCTTACGAAAATTACATATTATATAGAAGAAATCTCCAACAAGTTGTAGTATAATGTAAGCAATTACGGAGGTATGGAAAAAATGAAAAGATTATTGAATTGTACAACAAGTGAAATGCTTGCAATGAATGGAGAAGAATTAAAACAGTCTATTCTTGCATGTGAAGGAAGAACTGTCATGACTGAAACAGTAGTGGCTATCCCACCATTATTAGGAGATTTAACAAATGCGGAACTCGCTGTTTCTTTTGGTAGTGATATGGTTCTTTTAAATGTATTTGATTGCAATAATCCAGTGATCAATGGTTTGCCAGAATGTGATGAACCAGTTAAGAAGTTACAGGAATTAATTGGTAGACCAGTAGGATGTAACCTTGAACCAGTAGACTTAGATGCTGATATGCTTGAAGAAAGACAGACAATCGCATCTGGTAGACAGGCAACTGCAGAAACATTTAAGAAAGCACAGGAATTAGGATTCAACTTCATCTGTTTAACAGGTAACCCAGGTGTTGGTGTATCTAATCATTCAATTGCTGCTGCAATTAAGGAAGCTAAGAAATATTTTAAGGGCTTAATTATTGCTGGTAAGATGCATGGTGCTGGTGTTAATGAACCAGTTGTAGATTTAGAAGCTATTAAGGAATTCATTGATGCAGGTGCTGATGTTATCTTAATGCCAGCTGTAAATACTGTACCGGGATTATCTGAAGAAACAGTGACCAAAGCATGTGAATATATTCATGCACATAACGCTTTAGCACTATCTGCAATCGGTACAAGCCAGGAAGGTGCAGATACTGAAACAGTCAGAGAAATCGCTATTGTGAATAAAAGATGTGGCGTAGACATCCAGCATATCGGTGATGCAGGATGGTGTGGTATGGCTTTACCTGAAAATATCATGACGTTAAGCGTTGCCATTAGAGGAAAAAGATGGACATATCATAAAATTGCTTCATCTGTAAACAGATAATTGGTAAGAATAGTATTTTTGATTGTATATAAATATTTAATTGTGCTATAATTCGTCGTAGGAGGATGATAATTAATGGATAAATTAACAATTAGAGATATTGATGTCGCAGGCAAGACAGTTCTTGTACGTGTAGATTTCAATGTACCAAGAGACAAAGACACAGGAGAAATTACAGACGATAACAGAGTTGTTGCTGCATTACCAACAATCAACTACTTATTAGATCACAACCCAAAGGCTGTTGTACTTTTCTCTCACTTAGGTAAGATCAAGAAGGAAGAAGACAAAGCTAAGAACGATATGGCTGTTGTTGCTCCTAAACTTGCTGAATTATTAGGAAGAGATGTTAAGTTCGTAAACGCTACTCGCGGTGCTGAACTTGAAGAAGCAGTTAAGAACGCTGAAAACGGACAGGTTATCTTAGTTCAGAACACTCGTTATGAAGCTGGTGAAACTAAGAACGATCCTGAATTAGGTGCTTACTGGGCATCACTTGGTGATGTATTCGTAGAAGATGCATTCGGTTCAGTTCATAGAGCTCATGCTTCAACTGTAGGAATCGCTGCTCACTTACCAGCAGTTGCAGGTTTCTTAGTAGAAAAGGAAATCGCTTATATTGGTAAGGCTGTATCTGATCCAGAAAGACCTTTAGTAGCTATCTTAGGTGGTTCTAAAGTATCTTCTAAGATCGGTGTAATTGAAAACTTATTAAACATTGCTGATAAGATTATTATCGGTGGTGGTATGTGCTATACTTTCGCTAAAGCTCAGGGACATACAGTTGGTTCTTCATTAGTTGAAGAAGATAAGGTAGACTTAGCTAAGTCATTCATCGAAAAGGGTGGAGATAAGTTAATCCTTCCAATCGACTCTGTAGTAAGCAGTAAGTTTGGTGAAGATGGAGATATCAAGGTTGTTGGTGAAGATGTACCTGAAGGATACATGGGTCTTGATATTGGTCCTAAGACTGTTGAATTATTCGCTAAAGAACTTGAAGGTGCTAAGACAGTTATCTGGAATGGCCCTATGGGTGTATTCGAAATGCCTAAGTTCGCAGAAGGTACTAAAGCTGTATGTAGCATGTTAGCTAACCTTAAGGGTGCTAACACTATCATCGGTGGTGGTGACTCTGCAGCTGCTGTTAAGCAGTTAGGATTCGCTGATAAGGTATCTCATATTTCTACTGGTGGAGGAGCATCATTAGAATATATGGAAGGTAAAGTATTACCAGGTATCGCTGCTATCAACGATAAATAATTTTTCGAGGAGATATAATTTAAAATGAGAAAACCAATTATTGTAGGAAACTGGAAAATGAACCATGGCATCGCAGAAACAAAGGAATTTGTTGCTGCTGTTGATGGTAAAGTAACTGATAAAGCTGATTGGGGTATCGCTACTCCTTTCTTAGATTTAGCAACTGCTAAAGAAGGCGCAAAGAACTTAATCGTTGCTGCTGAAAACTGCCATTTCAAAGACAGTGGTGCTTATACTGGTGAAGTAAGCGTTGGAATGTTAAAAGAAATCGGTGTTGAATGGGTTATCTTAGGACATTCTGAAAGAAGACAGTACTTCGGTGAAACTGATGAAACTGTTAACTTAAAGATGCTTCAGGTATTAAACAACGGTATGACTCCAATCGTTTGTGTTGGTGAATCTTTAGAAGAATATGAAGCTGGAAAGACTCATGATGTAGTTAAGACTCAGGTTGTTGCTGCATTCAAGGATGTTACAGCTGAAGCTGCTGAAAGAGTAGTTATCGCTTATGAACCAATCTGGGCTATCGGAACTGGTAAGACTGCAACTAATGAAATCGCAGAAGACGTTTGTGGTTACATTAGAGGTGTAGTTGCTGAACTTTATGGTCAGGACGTTGCTGAAAAAGTAAGAATTCAGTACGGAGGATCTGTAAAGCCTGCTACATTAAAAGCTTTACTTGAACAGCCTAACATCGATGGTGCTTTAGTTGGTGGAGCATCATTACAGGTTGAATCATACGTAGCTATGATCGAAGCTTTAAACGACTAATTATTTAAGAGATGATTCCTTTGGAATCATCTTTTTTTGTGTATGAAATACAAATGAGTGGTATACTATAACTAACTCATTGAAAGGAGCATGATTATGGAGGAAACAATGAAAGAACGTAAAGATATGGATTCACAATATATGTGGGATCTCTCAACACTTTTTAAAAACGATGAAGAATGGAATAACGCATTACCTGAACTTGATGAAATGATTAAGAAATTACCTGAATACCAGGGTAAACTCAATAATGCGAAAACAATCAGAGAATTCTTTGATTTTGATACACATCTAGGTAGAAAGTTATCTGATTTCTATTGTTATGCATCACTTAGAAATTGTGAAGATACAAGAGATAGTGACGCACAGGCAATGGAAGCAAAAGCGTATCAGGTCTATACAGCTTACGCAACTGCAATCAGCTTTGCTGAACCTGAAATCCTATCACTTGATGAAGACGTTTTAGAATCAATTGTACATTCAGACGATTTATTACCATATGCATTTAATATGCAGAAGTTATTAGATCAGAAACCTCATGTATTAAGTGCAAAAGAAGAAGCACTTCTTGCCGCCTTTACAGAAACATTAGGGGCTCCTAGTAAGATTTCTGAAAGCTTACAGGATGCTGATATGACATTTGAATCAGTGACTGATTCAAATGGAGAAGTCCATGAACTCAACCAGTCAAACTATATTCTTTTACAGATGAGTGAAGACCGTACACTTAGATTAAATGCCTTTAAATCTTTCTATAAAGGATTCAAGGAACATATTAATACCTTTGCCTCTACATATAATGCATGTATTAAAGAAGCAGTGGCAGAAGCACAGGTGAGACATTATGAGTCTTCACGTGCAATGAGTATGGCTTATGAACATGTACCTGGTGTTGTATATGATAGTTTAGTAGATACAGTAAGAAAGTTCATGCCTGAAATGTATCGTTATGTACGTTTAAGAAAACAGATGCTTGGTTTAGATGAACTCCATTATTATGATGTTTATACACCTTTAGTTGCAGGATCATCTAAATCATATACTTATGAAGAAGCACAGCAGATGGTATTAGATGCAGTCACACCACTTGGCGAAGACTATGTCAATAGAGTAAAACAGGCTTATAAGGATAGATGGATTGATGTTTATCCTAATAATGGTAAACGTGGGGGTGCTTTCTCTAGTGGTACTTATGACTCTAATCCATACATTCTAACAAGCTTTACAGGCACATTAGATAGTGTCAGTACAATTGCCCATGAAATGGGTCATTCACAGCATACATGGCTTTCTAACCATACACAGACACCACAGAATGCAGACTATACACTCTTTGTGGCTGAAGTCGCTTCTACAGTCAATGAAAACTTACTTGTAGAACAGTTATTACAGAAGACAACTGAACCTAAAGAACGTTTAGCTTTATTAAACCATTATCTAGAAGGTTTCAAGGGTACTGTTTATCGTCAGACTATGTTTGCAGAATTTGAAAGAGATGCACATGCCATGGCTGAAAGAGGAGAAGCCATCACTGCAGCAAGTATGAATACATTATATAAGAACTTGATCAAAGATTATTTTGGTGAAGATCTAGTCATTGATGATGAAGTACAGTATGAATGGGCTAGAATTCCTCATTTCTATAGACCATTCTATGTATATAAGTATGCAACAAGTTATTGTGCAGCAGTTGCGCTAAGTGAAGCAATTCTTAATAATGAAGAAGGTGCTGTAAAGAAATACTTAGAATTCTTATCAATGGGTGGTAGTGCTTATCCATTGGATGAATTAAAGCATGCAGGTGTAGATTTTAGTACACCAGAACCTGTATCTAGAGCTTTAACTAAGTTTAGTCAGATTCTAGATGATGTAGAAGAAACATTAAAGAAACTATAAGAAAATGGATCTAGCGGTTCAGCAAGAGTTTCATATTGGAGAGATTAGCATGAATTTAAAAACAAAGAAAATAATTCTTTCAATTTTGTTAATTATGTTAGTTTTAGGATTAATAGGATTGTATTCTTACTATAATTTTTAATATGCCGCGAGCAAGAAGTCATAGAACAGCTCTAAAAAGAGTTGTTCTTTTTTTACTGAAGTGAACTATGTTATAATGACATAAGATAAGGAGAACATTATGTTAACAGGAGAATTAAAAAATAAAGTAGATAAGATATGGGAGTCGTTCTGGACAGGAGGAATTACTAACCCTTTAGATGTCATAGAACAATTCACTTATCTTATGTTTATGAAACAATTAGATGAAGCAGAAACAAAAGAAGAAGCAGATTGTTTATTATATGGACTGGAATATGATGGTTTATTTCCTAAAGATAAACCATATTTGAGATGGCATCATTTCAAGGATATTGGTAGTGCTGATAAGATGTATCAAATTATGAATGATGAATTATTCCCATTCATTAAGAATTTAAAAGGTGATGGTGAATCTTCTTATGCAAGATTTATGAGAGATGCAATCTTCAAGATTCCTACACCAAACTTACTTCAGAAAGTAGTGACAGGAATAGAAGGACTGAATACAGAAGAATCAGCAGATATAAAAGGTGATTTATATGAATATTTATTAAATAAGCTTAATAATTCTGGTACAAATGGACAGTTTAGAACACCTAGACATATCATTGATATGATGGTAAATCTTGTAAAACCTGTACCTACAGATACAATATGTGATCCGGCAATGGGTACTGCAGGGTTCCTTATTGGTGCTGAAGAATACTTAAGAGAAAAACATAAAGAATTATTCTTAGATGATAAACTTAAAGAACATTTTAATAATAAGATGTTTAATGGTTTTGATATGGATTCTACAATGCTTAGAATTGGGGCTATGAACCTTATTTCTCATTATGTGGATAATCCGCAAATAGAATATAGAGATAGTCTTTCACAGCAGAATATTGATGAGAATAAGTATTCTTTAATCCTTGCAAATCCGCCATTCAAAGGGTCATTAGACTATGAGGTAGTCGCAGAAAACTTATTATCTGTATGTAAGACTAAGAAGACAGAATTGTTATTTATTGCGTTATTCTTACGTTCATTACAGGTAGGTGGTAGATGTGCATGTATCGTACCTGATGGTGTATTATTTGGTTCAAGTAAAGCTCATAAGAGTATTAGAAAAGAACTAGTAGAGAATAACCAGTTACATGCAGTTATTTCTATGCCTAGTGGTGTATTTAAACCTTATGCAGGTGTATCTACAGCTATATTAGTATTTACTAAAACTACTACAGGTGGTACTGATAATGTCTGGTTCTATGATATGAAAGCTGATGGTCTTTCATTAGATGATAAGCGTTCACCAGTAGAAGAGAATGATATTCCTGATATTATTTATAGATATGAACATTTAGATGAAGAAAAGGATAGAAAGAGAACAGAACAGAGTTTCTTTGTACCTAAGGAAGAGATTGCAGAGAATGATTATGATCTTTCTATTAATAAATATAAAGAGATTGTTTATGAGAAGGTTGAGTATCGTCCTACTCATGAGATATTAGGTGATATTGAAGCACTTAATAAAGAGATAGAAGAGAGTATTGAGGAATTAAAGTCTTTATTGAAGGACTAGAAAGGAGTTAAATGTGGGTGATAAATCTGCATTTGTAGGGTGAATGAGAGTAAGACTTGAGGACGTTTGTGAAAAAGAATCATCTAAGTTAAAACAATCTGATGTCATAGATCAAAATGGGTTGTATCCAGTATATGGAGCATCTGGATATTTAGGAAGTATTAACACATATCAACAATCAAATTACTATGTTGCAGTAGTAAAGGATGGTGCAGGTATAGGAAGAACTATGTTACTTCCTCCGAAATCATCAATTATTGGAACTATGCAGTATTTAATACCTAAAGATAACGTGCACCCAGAATATCTATATTATGTTGTTAAAGCTAAACATTTAGAAAAATATTTTTCTGGGGCAACAATACCACATATATATTTCAAGGATTATAAGAATGAACAATTTGATTTAGTGTCTTTTGAAAAGCAGAGAGATATTATCAATAGACTAAAGAAAATAGAAATAATCATTGATAGTTTATCTAAGATTCTTGTGTTGCTAGATGAGTTAGTTAGAGCCCGATTTGTGGAGATGTTTGGGGATCCTAGAATCAATGACAAAAAATGGAAAACTGGAAAAATTGTTGATTATTTTGAAGTGAAAGGAGGTAAAAGAATTCCTAAAGGAATGGGATATGCAGAAAGAAAAACAAACCATCCTTATTTGCGTGCATCAGATATGAAAAATGCAACAATTTTAGACGATGATATTCATTATATTGATGAGGAAGTTTATAAACGTATCAAAAGATATACTGTCAATGCACATGACATATATCTTACAAATGTGGGAGTGAATTTAGGAATGGCAGGTGTTATTCCTAAAAAGTATGATGGTGCAAATTTAACAGAAAATGCAGTTAAGTTAGTTCCTAAAGATAAGATATTATTAAATGGAATGTTTTTGTCATATTATATTAATTCTCCTGGCATTCAACATTATATAAATGAGAGAAAAATGTCTGTTGGAGTTCCGAAACTGGCCATTTTTAGAATTGAGTCTATGCCACTATTGTTACCCCCTCTAGAACTCCAGAACCAGTTCGCATCATTCGTAGAAGAAATCGATAAATCAAGGTCTCGAATACAAAAGTCATTAGAAGCATCACAAGAACTATTTGATAGCTTAATGCAAGAGTATTTTGGTTAATATAATTGAATAAATTTGTTTAATAAGGGTGTAGATGATGTTGGTAACGGAGGTTATCAACATGAAAGAAACTATTATTAAAGAAATTGAACAGAAATTGTTACGTTATCTAGACAATGCACAGATGGAAATGTTACATAGAACATTAAAGTCTTGTCTGGATAACGTAACTTTTATTATGCAAGAAGATAGTATTCAGGATATTTTTGAATACTCTAATATGGAACTCATAGACAAGTTTATTGCATCTAAAGAGATAGAAGGATGTTCAAAAAGAACAACTCAATACTATAAGTCTACTTTAGTAATGTTGGAGAATAGAACAGATATACATTTCACACATATGACTACCGATCATTTAAGAAAGTATCTCACTGATTATCAGAAGATAAACAATTGTTCTAAGGTGAGTATTGATAATATTAGAAGAAATCTAAGTAGTTTCTTCTCTTGGCTAGAAGAAGAAAACTATATTCTTAAGAGTCCTATGAAGAGGATTCATAAGATAAAAACAGATAAGGTGATTAAAGAAACTTTGTCTGATGAGTCTTTAGAGTGTTTAAGGGATAGTTGTGACAACTTAAGAGATTTGGCTATCATTGATTTGTTGGCTTCTACAGGTATGAGAGTAGGGGAACTGGTGAATATTAATATAGAAGATATAGATTTTGAGAATAGAGAATGTGTTGTGTTTGGTAAGGGTAATAAAGAAAGACCTGTATACTTTGATGCAAGAACAAAAATACACTTAAAGAATTATCTAAAGAGCCGAACAGATGATAATCCTGCATTATTCGTCTCTTTAGACAAACCTTTTAATAGGTTACAGATTAGTGGTGTAGAGATAAGATTAAGGAATTTAGGTAGACGTTTAGGTATACATAGAGTACATCCACATAAGTTTAGAAGAACAGTAGCAACTAGAGCTATAGATAAGGGAATGCCTATTGAACAGGTACAGAGTTTATTAGGTCATTCACAGATAGATACGACTATGCATTATGCAATGGTTAATCAGAATAATGTAAAGGAGTCACATAGAAAGTTTGTGGCTTGATAGAATGAATAATTGAGGTGGAAAAGTGCACTATAAATCCTGGTTTATAGTTAAGTGCAAATCTGCATTTGTAGGGTGAATGAGAGTAAGACTTGAGGACGTTTGTGAAAAAGAATCATCTAAGTTAAAACAATCTGATGTCATAGATCAAAATGGGTTGTATCCAGTATATGGAGCATCTGGATATTTAGGAAGTATTAACACATATCAACAATCAAATTACTATGTTGCAGTAGTAAAGGATGGTGCAGGTATAGGAAGAACTATGTTACTTCCTCCGAAATCATCAATTATTGGAACTATGCAGTATTTAATACCTAAAGATAACGTGCACCCAGAATATCTATATTATGTTGTTAAAGCTAAACATTTAGAAAAATATTTTTCTGGGGCAACAATACCACATATATATTTCAAGGATTATAAGAATGAACAATTTGATTTAGTGTCTTTTGAAAAGCAGAGAGATATTATCAATAGACTAAAGAAAATAGAAATAATCATTGATAGTTTATCTAAGATTCTTGTGTTGCTAGATGAGTTAGTTAGAGCCCGATTTGTGGAGATGTTTGGGGATCCTATAGAAAATACGTATTCATTTCCAATTTTAAAGTTAGGTGAATTAAGTGAATTGATAACGAAAGGTGCATCACCTAGTTGGCAAGGATACTCTTATACTGAGGATAATACACAAACTTTATTTGTTACAAGTGAAAATGTTAGAGAAGGATACATGGATTTTTCTTCGATTAAATATGTTGAGGATGCGTTTAATGAAAAACAAAAGCGTTCTATGATTCAAAAAGGTGATTATTTAATTAATATTGTTGGTGCATCAATAGGAAGAGCAGCACAATTTAATATGGATTGTAAAGCAAATATGAATCAAGCAGCAGCTTTGGTTAGAATAAAAGATAACACTATATCAGATAATTATTTACTATATTATTTAAATTCTGATAAGGCACAAATGATGTATAATTCAATGAAATCAGATACCGGTAGAGCTAATTTAAGTTTACAGGATATTGCTAATTTAGAAATTTTAGTTCCTGATTTAACACTGCAGGTTAAGTTCGCATCATTCGTACAAGAAATCGATAAATCAAGGCTTCTCAGTAACCACTCACTATTCCTCATAAAATCCATAATCCTCTAACCACTAAAAAAGCAGCCTTAGCTGCTAATCACCTCTACCTAACATATCTCTCAATTCTTTAAAAGTATTCTCTATAGGTGCTACTCTACCATCTCTAACATCCTCTTCAGACTTCTCAAGTAATTCCAATAATTCATTCATTTCATTATGTTTAATTGAATCCATAAAATCACCTCCATAGAATATAGCTAAAGTATACCATTCTCTAAGTTAAATAGATAATGTAACCACAATTATTCCCAATAAAGTTCTTTTTTAGGATATAATAGAAACATAAAGGAGATGGTACTGTTGAACTTTACTTTTTTAAAAAACAAAACAGAATTCCAGGACTTTGCTGAAATATGTATAGAAGCAGAAAAAGGACTTATGGTATCACCTTCATCCTGTGCAATGCTTACAAGACGTGCATTAGAACAAGCAGTTCATTATATGTATAAGAACGATATAGACTTACAGATGCCATATAGAGATAATCTAAGTGCTTTAGTCAATGAATACACATTTAAACAAATTGTTCCTAATGATGTTTATGAAGGTATTAAATATATAGTTAAATTGGGTAACTATGCAACGCATACAAATGCTAAGGTGAATAGAGAAGAAGCAGTACTTGCTTTGAATAATCTCTATAGACTTATTAGCTGGATTAATTATTCATATGGAATAAATTACCAGGAACAGTTACCTAAATTTGATCCTGCTAAGTTACCTGATCAAACACATATGTTTGTGAATAAGGATCTTAAAGAACAGATCAGAGAGATTCTTACTAAACAAAAAGAAAAAGAAGCAAAACAAAAAGAAGAACTTGCTAGAGTTATTGCTGAAAATGTGGAATTAAGAAAACAAGGTGCTGCTAAGAGAAAAGAAGAGAAAACTGTTGAGTATATTGATGTTAATAATGCTCTTGAATGGCAGACAAGAAAACTTGTTATTGATCTGCAACTTAAAGAAGCAGGATGGGACTTTGATACAAATGTACAAGTAGAATTTCCTGTACATCATATGCCAACAGAGTCTCAAGATGGTTATGTAGATTATATATTACGTGGTAGAACTGGGAAGATTATAGCTGTTATAGAAGCTAAAAAAACAAGTGCAAATCCTCGTATTGGACGTAATCAGGCTAAGCTTTATGCAGATTGCATTGAAAAGGAATATGGTCTAAGACCTGTCATATTCTATACAAATGGTTATGAAACATATATCTGGGATGACATGATGTATCCAGATAGAAGGATTTCTTCTATCTTCTCACAGGATGAGATACAGTTACTTATTGATAGAAGAGATACTCGTAGAAGTATTTCTAAACCTGTTATACAAGATGCCATCACAAATCGTTATTACCAGAAAGAAGCCATTGTAAGAACATGTGAAGACTTTGAAAAAGGAAGTCGTAAAGCATTACTTGTTATGGCAACAGGGAGTGGTAAAACACGTGTTGCAATCAGTTTAGTAGATGTATTGACTAAAGCGGATTGGGCAAAGAATATTTTATTCCTTGCTGATCGTACTGCATTAGTAAGACAGGCAAAGAAAAGTTTTGTAAACCTTTTGCCATCTTTGACTACATGTAACCTTTGTGAAAATAAAGATGATCCAGAAGTATCAAGAATGATCTTTAGTACATATCCTACAATGATGAATGCGATAGATGAAACAAGAAGAAAAGATGGAAATCGTTTATTCACACCAGGACACTTTGATCTTATTATTCTTGATGAAAGTCATCGTAGTATATATAACAGGTATAAAGATATATTTGATTACTTTGATGCTTTACTTATAGGTTTAACGGCAACACCTAAAGATAGTATTGGGGCTAATACATATTCTATATTTGACTTAGAAACAGGTGTTCCTACATATGCTTATGAATATGAAAAAGCTGTAAAAGATAAATATTTGGTCAGTTACCATTCTTATGAAACAAAACTAAAGTTCTTAGAAGAAGGTATTTGCTATGACGATTTATCGGAAGAGGAGAAGGAAGAATTTGATACACTTTTCCCTGATACTGATACGATTGAGTCATCACAGCTAAATAAGTTTATCTTTAATTTAAATACAATTGATACTGTGATCAGAGAACTTATGGAACATGGTATTAAGATTGAAGGAGGAGATAAGATAGGTAAAAGCATTATCTTCGCTGCCAATCAAAATCATGCCAATAAGATTAAGGAAAGATTTGATGTACTCTATCCTGAATATAAAGGAAAACTAGCTGAAGTTATTACATTTAATACAAAATATGCTCAGGAAGCTATAGAACGTTTTGGTAAAACAGATAGTTACCCTCAAGTAGCTATTAGTGTAGATATGTTAGATACAGGAATAGATGTACCGGATATTGTGAATCTTGTATTCTTCAAAAAGGTGAGAAGTAAATCAAAATTCTGGCAGATGATTGGACGAGGGACAAGACTAAGAAAAGACTTGTTTGGTCCAGGAGATGACAAGAAAGAATTCTTAATATTTGATTACCTAGGAAATATGGAATATTTCAGAGTAAACAAGAATGCTGAAAAATCAGGTATTATAGAATCACTCTCTCAGCGTATTTATAAGTTGCGAGTAGATATACTTAATGCGCTTGAACAGAATGCAACAGAGCAGGATTATGTTGATGAAATCAACAAACAGATCAAAGAAATGTCAGGCTATATTCAAGCACTCAATGAAGATAGTTTTAATGTAAAACTGCGTTTGAAGTATGTACATCAATATAAAAATCCGGATAATTGGAGAAATCTCAATGAAATGGATACACATTATATTAAAGATGAATTGTCTTCACTTGTTGTTATTCATGATGAAGATACACAAGCTAAATTCTTTGATAGACAGATGTATATGATTGAAATGGCTTATCTCAATCATTATGATGCTACTTCAGTTATCAACAATGTTGTTGCTATCGCAAATGAACTTTATAAAAAACAAGCAACGCCTGATATTGCAAGAAATGCTGAATATTTGAAATGTGCCAAAGATCCTGATTATTGGAAGACAGCTAATTATTTTGATTTAGAAATATTACGTGAGAAGATTAGAGGACTTATAAAGTACTTAACAAAAGTTGATCCGGTAAAGCCTATAGATACACACTTTACTGATGAAATCATTGAAACAAAGGTGAATGATGCTTTCTATAATGATGAAGGATTAGAGAACTATAAAGAGAAAGTCCAGCATTATTTAAAAGCGCATGAAGATGATGAAGCTATCTATAAGCTTAGACATAATCAAGTCATTACACCAGATGAAATGAAACATCTAGAAAACTTATTATGGATAGATCTAGGAAGTAAAGACGATTATCGATTACATTTTGGTGATACACCTATCACAAGATTAATTAGAAAGATAGTAGGATTAGACAGACAAGCAGCTATGGCTGAGTTCTCACGTTTCTTGGATGATCAGAGCTTGAATTCTAGACAGATTCACTTTGTAGAGTTAATAGTAGATTATATAGTGAAAAATGGTTTCATTGAAGACAGGAAGGTCTTGTTGCAGGATCCTTTTAAGTCAGTTGGTAGCATGAGTGCCTTATTCAAGGATAAGATGAATATTGCAAGAGATATACTAAAGACAGTAGATACTTTCAGCGAAAGATGTTAAAAGAAAACGTTCACAATTTTGAGAGTATTCTATCACTATAAAAAATAATTATAATTTATATTTTTGATAAAAACTAAGCAGAAAAATACCTAATCGGATATCCCTAAACTGCAAACGTTTACAGTAAATGCATTCTACAAATTGTGCAAATTTTCACAAAAGTATGCTTGTTTTTTCACAAGAACTCATGTATAGTGAACTTACAAAATATGAAAAAGAAATATTTTGGTCAATGGAGGATATAAAAATGGCTGATAAGAAAGTCGAAAAGAAAGTTGAAGAATGGACAGAAGAAAAGACTGATGCTTGCATTGATGAGTTAGTTAATAACGCATTAACAGCATTAGATGAATTCGAAGGTTTTGACCAGGAAACTGTTGACTACATCGTAGCAAAGATGTCAGTTGCTGGTCTTGATAAACACGGTGTTCTTGCAGAAGCTGCAGTAAAAGAAACTGGCCGTGGTGTATTTGAAGACAAAGCTGTTAAGAACTTATTCGCTTGTGAATATGTTACTAACAACATGCGTCATACAAAGACTGTAGGTATTATTAATGAAGATCCACTTACTGGTATCACTGAAATCGCTGAACCAGTTGGTGTTGTTTGTGGTATCGTTCCAGTAACAAACCCAACTTCTACAGTTATCTTTAAGTCTTTAATCGCTATGAAGACTAGAAACCCAATCATCTTCTCATTCCACCCAGGTGCTCATGACTGTTCAGTTATGGCTGCTAAGGTAATGTTAGATGCTGCAGTAAAAGCTGGTGCTCCTAAGAACGTAATCCAGTGGTTACCAATGAAAACTATGTATGCAACTAGTGCATTAATGAATCATCCAGGTGTTGCTACTATCTTAGCTACTGGTGGTAACGCAATGGTTAAGGCTGCTTACTCTTGTGGTAAACCTGCTTTAGGTGTAGGTGCTGGTAACGTTCCTGCATACGTAGAAAAGTCTTGTAAAATCAAAATGGCAGCAAACGATATTTATTTATCAAAATCATTCGATAACGGTATGATTTGTGCATCTGAACAGGTTGTTGTTGTAGATCACGAAATCTATGATGAATTCAAGAAAGAACTTGGTCGTTATCATGTACATTTCTGTAATGCTGAAGAAAAGAAGAAACTTGAACAGTTCATGTTCGGTGCAACAGCATACAGTGAAAACGTAAATGAAGCTAGATTAAACAGCATCGTTCCAGGTAAGAACGCTACTTGGATTGCTGAACAGGCTGGTTTCAAAGTAGCTGATGATGTTCAGATCTTAGTTTGTGAAGTTAAGGAAATCGGTCCTAACGAACCAATGACTAGAGAAAAGCTTTCTCCAGTATTAGGTATGATCAAAGCAAACTCTACTGAAGATGGTATTGAAAAGGCTGCTCAGACTGTTGAATTCAACGGTTTAGGACATTCAGCTGCAATCCATACTACAAATCATGAAATTTCTAAAGCATTTGGTAAGAGAATCAAAGCTATCCGTATTATTGAAAACGCTCCATCTACATTCGGTGGTATCGGTTCAGTATACAATGCATTCTTACCTTCATTAACACTTGGTTGTGGTTCTTATGGTCATAACTCAGTATCAAACAACGTAAGTGCTATTAACTTACTAAATATTAAGAGAATAGGGAGACGTAACAACAATATGCAATGGGTTAAACTTCCTCCAAAGATTTATTTCGAAAGAAATTCAATCAGATATCTTAGAGATATGAAGGAAATGAAGAAAGCAATGATCGTTACAGACAGAGGTATGTATGACCTTGGTTATGTAGGAAAGATCGAAGATGTTATCAGAAGAAGACGTAACAAAGTAGACGTTGACTTATTCATCGACGTTGAACCAGATCCATCTTTAGATATGACTCTTAAGGGTCTTGAAATCATGAAGAGCTTCCAGCCTGATACAATCATCGCTATCGGTGGTGGATCTTCAATGGATGCTGCTAAAGTTATGTGGTTAATGTATGAACATCCAGAAGTTAACTTCGATGACATCAAGCAGAAATTCATGGATATCAGAAAGAGAGCATTCAAGTTCCCAGAACTTGGTAAGAAAGCTAAGTTAGTATGTATCCCAACTACTTCAGGTACAGGTTCAGAAGTAACTCCATTCGCAGTTATCACTGATACTAAGGAAAACAAGAAATATCCATTAACTGACTACGCTTTAACTCCAACAATCGCAATTGTTGACCCTGAATTCGCTATGTCTATGCCACCAAGAATCGCTGCAGATACTGGTATCGACGTATTAACTCATGCTATTGAAGCATATGTTTCAATCTTAGCTTCTGACTTCACTGATGGTTGGGCTAAACAGGCTGTTAAGTTAGTATTCGAAAACCTTGAAAAGTCAGTACTTGAAGGTGATCCTGATGCTAGAATTAAGATGCATAACGCTGCATCAATCGCAGGTATGGCATTCGCTAACGCATTCTTAGGAATGAACCACTCATTAGCTCATAAGATCGGTGGAGAATGGCATATTCCTCATGGACGTACTAACGGTATGTTATTACCACATGTAATCAGATACAATGGTACAGTTCCAACTAAGTTAAACATCTGGCCAAAGATCGAAGACTATAAGGCAGATAAGAAATATAGAGAATTAGCAGAATTAATCGGCTTACATCCAAAGACTGATGCAGAAGGTGTTGAAATGTTCGCACAGGCTGTTGAAAAGTTATGGGTAAAAGTTGGTGGTGCTGTAAACGTTAAGTCACAGAACATCAGCAAAGCTGATTGGGAAGAATCAGTACATAGAATCGCTATGAACGCATACGAAGACCAGTGTACTCCTGCTAACCCAAGAATGCCTATGGTTAAAGATATGGAAGCTATCCTAGAAACAATCTACGATTACGAATCTCCATTCGCTAAGAAATAATTCTTAAAACCACTTAGAGGAAAGCCTTACGGCTTTTCTCTTTTTTGTGCATAAAAAATAGATTGGCTTACTCAATTTATTCTATGCAATATATAATTAATTACTCTGTAAGGTATTACGAATCATTAGTTCTATCAAATACATAATCGATATTCTTAACTATATCACGATATTTTTTCATCATTTCAAATAGAGGATCACTTCCTTAAGAAAGTAAATGATAGTAAACTCTTATCATTCATCTTGTATCTTTTTCATAAGAGGAGATATATTCTTGCATAATCAATTTATTGGTTACACAAAAAAGAATAATAATTAAACCATAATGGTAGAATTATTAAGTGGCATATGTTAGAATTATGATTGTGCAAAGATGGAGGATGAAAGATGAAAGGAAGATTAGCGAAGTTTTTAAGAAGATTGAGACTTGAAAACGATGAGTATTTAAAAGATATGGCTTCAAAGACAGGGGTATCAATTTCTTTTTTATCTGCTGTTGAAAATGAAACGAAAAAAATGACTGATTCATTGATAGAAAAAATAATTGAAAATTATCATTTAACAAAAGAACAGGAGGAGGAATTACGAATAGCAAGTATGGAAGCCAATAAGGAGACAACTATATATTTAGATAAACTAAATAAAAGTCAGACAGAGCTTACATATCGATTTGCCCGTAGGATTGAAAATATCGATGATGATACACTATTAAAAATAAAGAAACTATTGGAGGAAAATAAATGATCGATCACATTGTAAAAGCTAGAAGCATGATGGATATAAGGGAAATTGTAAATACAATCAAAAAACACTGTGGCTTTTACGATCGTTTGCAATTTCCGATTATGTTTTTTTGGGAACAAATAATTCCTAAAATTTTTCATGATTATAGATTTTTATATGTTGAAGACGATGAACTTAATGGTGTTGAAGCTTATACTGATCATAACTTAAAAATTGTGAAAGTTAAGACTAGTGTGTATTTAAAAGCATTAGAAGGATCATCTAAAGATTTATTTACTATTGCTCATGAAATAGGACATTTATTTTTGCATGATGGTGAAGCGCTGGTTTTTGCTAGAACGAATGAAAGATTTCCTGCGTACAAAAGTGCTGAATGGCAAGCAAATTACTTTGCAGCAGAAATGCTGATGGGATCTCATTTAGTTATAGACATGTCAATTGATGAGATTGTAAATGCATGTAATGTATCTAAAAAAGCTGCGAAAATTCAACTTGAACATGCTATCTCAGAGAGAGACAAAGGGCGTTTGTAGTGGTTTTCACTAATTTGGTTATTGCAGTAACTAGATTGAAAACAAACCCTTTTATTGAGGAGGTGATGAAATTATGAGAATAAAAAAAAGAATTCATTATTTGTTGCAGCAAATAATGAATTCATACTCGGAAATGTTTCCAAGAAATTACACATGTATAATAACACTTCCGAGTAAGTTATGTCAAAGTATATTTATATAGGAAGGAAGTGTTTATAGAATGAAAAAACTAATATACGATGATGATTTTAACAATTTTTTAGTGGAAGGAGCTACTTTTATTGGAGAAGCAGGTATTCCAGTGTTACAAAATATGAATAACCTTCAAGTGCCAAAAGAGTTGGTCCCATTTACTAAATCAAGAAAGAACATTGACAGAAATAAATATGTTCATTTTTATGTTCATGATAAATATTTTAAAAGTATATTAACTCACCCTGAGAAATACGTTGAGTTATTTAAGACATATGATGGGATAATTTCACCAGATCCAACTATGTTTATTGATAATTCTAAATGTTTATTAGAAACTAGCACATATATGAATCGAGCAATTGCTTTTTTCTTTGCTAAGAAAGGTATTCCTGTAATACCAAATGTTAGATGGACAAATGAAAAAAGCTATGAATTCTGTTTTTTAGGCATACCAAAGAGGTATATAGTATCTGTTAGTACGCACGGATGTTGTAAGTCCAAACAGCAAAAAGAAAATTTTAAAAATGGGCTATCTAAAATGATAGAAGTTTTGGAACCTACTGATGTTATAGTTCATGGGTGCATGCCAAAATCAATATTTAAAGAATTTGAAGGTCTTACAAAATTTCACAGATTTCCTAGTGAATTTGAAATAACTCATATGAAAGAGGTTTAACATATGGGGGTTAGTTATAAGGGTGGAGCGCAAAGTTATCACGGTATTATTGATAATCTTAATGGTCTTAAAAGTTCGTTTAAATATCAGAATGGATATTTTGGTGATAAAGGGACTAGTAGTCGAGTTCGAGTTATTTATGGAAATGATCCGGTGAACATAGGAAAAGATTTCTATAAAAAGATTTCGTTTGGTGGTATAGAAATGGATTTAGATAATGGAAAAGGTAAAATAACATATATGGCTGATGGAAGTATTATAACTTTCAGACCTATTACAAAATCTGATAACTATCCTGCTGTGAATATAAATATTTCGAGAAGTACAGATTCTGGTGGTATAAAAACACAAAAAATTCATTTTGGAAAGGAAGATGAGAAGAAATGAAGCAATATGATTTCAGATTTGATACAGCATTAATAAAATCGTTCATTGGGAAAAACTTAACTAAGTATAAACATGCAGAATTTTTTTATACAAATTCTGTGACTGCTATCTTAGGACTTGAAATAGACGGTAAAGTGTTTGAATTGACTAATGAATATGAGGCAATGGATTTTCTTGCGTTAGATAATGAAGCTACAGTATTCCGTATCGCTAATTCAAAATGGGATGCTATTGAACCTAGAATTAATAACGTTATCAACGAAACAAATGTTAACGAAATAATTCACAAAATAATATTAGTTAATGATCATACAACTTTAATGTTTGAGCAGAATGTAGAATACGATATGTGGGACACTAAGGCTATTATTTTTTGCTTTGAAAATCATGAAATTTGTTTTGCAAAGCAGGATTGCTGGTTCTCGCAGGAAATTGAAATATATAAAGGGCATGATCTATTAGAAAAAGTAGGCGATGGTAAGGGTATATTAGCAGACTTTGATGAAAATGAAGCAAAAAAAGTGAATGTTAAAAGGACTATTGTTGAAATAATGCAAAAAGAATATTTAAAGATAGTGGAGCTTAAGTCAAGTGACTAAATGCCAAAAATCTTGATTTTCATTTGTGATGAGAGAAGCTTAGGCTTCTCTTTTTGTGTTAAATTATGTTAAATTGAATCGTTTATTGACTCATATAAGTGAACTCATTAAAATGTGCTTTTGGAGGACACTGTCATGAAACATAAACGTTTTTTTATTCTTACTTACTGCAGCTGTCGCTTTCATTATTCAATTAATCGACATCATTTCTTATACAATCAAGTTTTCTATTACACAGACATTTGTACTTGTTATTATTCAAATGATTGGTTTAGTAGGTTATGCTTATGACGCAAGAAATGTAGTAAAGAATAAAAGAAGAATGTTTTATATACTTCATAGCATCGCATTCATCATCTACCTTATAAATCTTACTTATCAATTGTTCCTTAACCCGGCATTAAGACATGTTAAAGTTGTAAGTAGTGTGAATATAAGTCCATTAAAGACAATATTTCTCTATTACACGGCTTATGAAAGACATACACTACCAATTAAGAATATCATTCTGAATATAATTGGGAACGTCATGTTGTTCATGCCTTTTGGTTATTTTGTATATGTCTTATTTAAATCAATGCGTTCATTTCAACCTTATTTCTTCTTTTTCTTATTTATGATTATAGGAGTAGAAGTCATTCAGTATATTTGGAAAGTAGGATCAGCGGATATAGATGATATTATTCTGAATATGAGCGGCGTACTGATTCTATATATTGTATTGAAGATCCCATTCATTAAAAAATTATTTTAAAGTCAAAAAATCACAAGTATTACACATCTTTTCTGTTACAATAATTGTATAAGAAAGAGGTGAATCTTGTGCTTTTTATTTTTCTACTATTGTTGTTCTTATATTTGTTCCTAACAAGATACTACATCACTGAAGACGTGATTGTAAAAGAAGTCCTTGAAGATAAGATCATATTTGAATCAGAACTTGGTAAAGAAATTGTACTCAAAGTAACAAAACCTCATGAATATCTAGAAGGACAAAAGGGACAAGTCTCATTCCATGGAGAAAGAATCGTATCATTTCAAAAAGCAGCCTAGAAGGGCTGCTTTTAGCTTAGATGACGTTAAAATGTTTTAAGGCATTGTAGATACCATCATCTTCAATATCAGTTGTAATATACGTTACATAATCAAATAGAACAGGATTAGAATTACCCATAGCTACTGATTCCTTAGTATAAGTCAACATTGGTAGATCATTGGTAGAATCACCAATGGAAATACAATCATCAATAGAAGCACCAATGAGATCAATAAATGTCTGAATACCTGTTGCTTTAGAACATGCTTTAGGAACTACTTCAATGAAGTCTTCAGCACGCTGGATATATTCTAAATCATCTTTAAATGCATCCTTAAATGCTTCAATATCATCTTTTGGTGTATACCATGCAGTGAACTTATCAAAATTAGGTTCATCATCTTTATGATATACAGGAACATTTACTTTAATATCACTATAATGTTCTTTGATTTCCTGAACTGTCTTTGTCTTGATTGTTTCAGGGAAATAAATAGATTCAGGACCTTCTAATACGGCATCAATATCTAATTCAATAGCTTTATTCACAATTCCTTTCTTTAATTCTGAAGGAAGTTTAGCATGATAGATTTCCTTACCATGATAGTAGATATTAGTTCCACAACCACAGATATAACCATCTAATCCTAATTCTTTAATTACATCTTCTATAATACAAATAGTACGTCCTGTATTCACCATCAGGATATGTCCATTATCCTGAGCTAGTTTAATTGCTTTTTTTGTACTTTCAGGAACAGTAAAGTCTGTTTCTGTAGATAAAGTACCATCAATATCAAAAAATATAACTCTTTTACTCATAAAAATTCTCCTTGTTTCGTGAACTACCTCGACTTAATACTCCGTATTTGAAGTCAAGGCTTCTAGGATGCTTACGCTTCCGTTTAAGAAGATTGATATTTAAGTCTCCACCTATTGCTAGGCAATCCTTATTCTTATAGGCGTGTCCACTTCGCCTCTACTGTATAGGATGTTTACATCCACAACGCTACTTTTACGCATGATATTTAATGCACCATTCACATCTGCATTCAGAACTTGTCCACTAGCTGTTCTATACTGTCCACGATGTATTCTCTTTCCACTGAAATGGTATTCTTCAGTATCATCACTCTTATAGACTGGTATGACATCCTTATCCCAGAAGCTGGCCTTTGAGGTGTAGGATTCCTCCTGCATTGCAAGTATGATGCCATTCAGTTCACAGAGATACTCAAGCTTGTCTCTCAGCTTTCCATATGGAATATTGACGAAGGTCTGATTGTTTCTTCTGCCTATGTTGGAATCCTTCTGAAATGTTTCATTATAACCCACAACAAGAGTTCCAATATCATGATCGATACAGTAATCAATCACCCTGCGTGCAGTCTTGTTCATGTAGTCATTTATCCTATTGTTGCGCCTGCGTGCTAATGCCTTCTGTCTGTTGGTTGGCTTCCTGCCATAGCCCTGTTTATCCTTGATGGACTGTAATCTTGCATTTTCCTTATTGAACCACTGGTTGATGGACTTCAGTCTTCTTCCATCAATGATGAATGTTTCACCTTTACTTGATACTCCAGTGACGAGATTATTGATACCAAGATCTAATGCCAGTGCATTTGTTGTATTGAGATTCCTTT
>ENA-OVGE01000477-OVGE01000477.1-human-gut-metagenome-genome-assembly--contig:-NODE-477-length-38109-cov-5.071504_pt1 | contig 38109 bp, 50 predicted proteins | sample MGYA00237769_ERZ505417 | MGnify/ENA primary metagenome ERZ505417 (study PRJEB26158, sample SAMN06016403) | human gut metagenome | biome: human gut; feature: ankylosing spondylitis patient; material... | reverse complement strand
AAATTGAAAACTGGGTTGAATAAATACCCAAAAGCCGCCTAGCAATAGGCGGCTTTTCTTGGCTCTCACGGGTTCATCCTAAAGCCCGCAACCATTGGGAAACTGAATTAAAATCAAGTTTACAAAGGAGGGGTTGACAGACAATATATATCATGATATATATTATATAGGAGGTGTTACCATGGAAGTAGCTAAAATTTTTGAAAACGGTAGAAGTCAAGCTGTCCGGCTACCTAAACAGTTTCGTTTCTCAGGTGGGGAAGTTTTTGTGCAGAAACTTGGTGGAGCTGTGTTATTGGTTCCAAAAGAAGCAGCATGGCAAACTTTTCTGAACGGCTTGAACAGTTTTACAGATGACTTTTTTGAGGATGGACGCATAACAGAAATGCCAACAGAAAGGGATTTTTGGTCATGAAGTATATGCTAGACACTAACATTTGCATCTATGCAATCAAAAACAAACCCGAAAAAGTTCTTGAAAAATTTAAAGAAAATCTGCAAGAAGGTTTGTGCATCTCTGTTATTACTTTGGCAGAATTAGAATATGGAGTAGAAAAAAGCTCAAATCCTGAAAGGAATACAGCTGCATTGTTGCAGTTTGTGTCTTTATTGGATATTATTTCTTTTGACGATGACGCTGCAATTGAATATGGAAAAATCTGCGCGTCCCTTTGTAAAAAGGGAACGCCGATCGGTACAATGGATATGTTAATTGCAGCTCATGCGAAATCTCAGGATTTAATTTTGGTAACAAATAATGTTCGTGAATTTGAGCGAGTGAAAGACTTGAAAATTGAAAACTGGGTTGAATAAATACTCAAAAGCCGCCTAGCAATAGGCGGCTCTTTTTTTACCCTCAAGACGATAGGGATCTTGAAATGAGAATAGCATGTGTCATCATGTGCCTGCTGGTCTGTCTGGCAGGCCATTTTGCTGTCCAGAAATATCTTCCGGCTCAAACCAAACCGGAAATCAAATTTGAATTGGAGGTCTTTTAATGAATCTCATGCAGTTAATCGAATCTAAAGGCTGGTCGTTTGAATACGACACAGAAGGGAATCAAGCAGCCCTGATTACAAAGTGTGGAACAAGGATTCCAGCAGAAACATGTCAATTTTCTTCCCCATTGGTGAGAAGTTGGACGTCGGATACCTTCGCGGCAATTGCAGACTTTTTGGATTCTGAACCAGATTGTCAGGACATTGAGGATATTGAAGATGTAACGGAAGCTCTCTGGAATCAGTGGTTCCAGTATCAAAACCAATATTGTAGCAGGACAGTAGATAGCTGGTTGCGGTTCATAGCCCAGTCGTCTGAACTTGAGCCTATCATAACGAAACTCAAAACCAATTTCCCAGAGACGTATGACATGGCACTTGTTGAGGCGGCAGCTATTATTTTAAAATCGGACAGACAATCCGACTATGAAGATTTGCGTGACTGCTATTGCCGTAACAATGTACGCTATTTTGTATGGTTTGCAGTCGATTAAGAAATGAGGTGATCCTGTGCTTACATTGATAATCCTGTTTGCTGGCCTGTTCGTCGGCCTGATAGGTGCCGGTCTGGTAGGTCTGGCAGTCGAAAGCTATGCGGAAAAGCAGAGCAGAAAAGAGAAAATCAAAGCTGCTATCTGGCGGCTGAAGGATGAAAGAAAGGCGGGATAACATGACCAGAGAGGAATTCAGAAAAACCGGCTGGAAGATGAGCTATGAGGATTTTCTCAAATGCGATTGTACCCAGTGCGAAAAAGAAAACTGCATCCATCGCGGCGCTTTTCGCAGAGTCCCTAAAATTGATGGCGGCTTAGGTCTGTGTCCAAAACTGAAAGGAGAATCAAAATGAAATTCCTGAAAAGAAAAGGCGATGAAACCACTATCCGTAAAGTCTGGAACGATGATAAAACCATCCTGTACGGCGTGGTTGGAACGGTGGAGGATATGCTTAAAGTTGGGCTGCTGGAATATTGCGGCTATCCCAAAAAGGTCTGGTGCTTCCTGGCAAATCCAGAAACCGGTTTATCGGATCGGTTTGCCCCGACAAGAGAAGAAGCTGTTAAAGAAGTGGAGGAATCAAAATGACAGTTTATGTAAACGGAGTAGCAAAGACGCTCACTTTGAGAAACTGGCGCGATGGTTGGAACTGCGGTTACTCTCCAGACTACTTCTACGAACTCGAAACCAATATCAGCGATGGCCAAGATCTTACAGAACAAGAATATGCTGATCTGGTTTGGTTTTGGGAGACTGAGGTGAGCGCCCATAACGATGGAGAGTATACAGAAATGTTTGGAGACTATGACGGAACATCAATTCTTTTCGAGTATGATTAAAGCTCTAGCGGGTGTGCTTCCAAACGCCCGCCCCATCAGTGAAAAGCAAAATGGAGGTCGATTGTATGAAAAACTTTGAAGGTTTCATGCGCAAGTTCGCAAAACAAAACCATGTTGAGGTTCAGTGGCAGCAGCTTCGGTTCGGCTATAAAAGGGCAAAGATTCCCTGCCATAGCTGGGCAGAGTATGAAGAACTCAAAGCGTCACTGTCCAGAAATAAATCCCTTCGTGTGGACTACTGGGTCTGCTTCGACGGTGAGTTTGAAGCGTACCTGTACGTCATGCCGCTGGAGGATTACACCCAGCTCAAAGCAAAATCCAAAGTTGAGCAGGATAAGCTGGAGGACTGGTGGCGGCGATACCACAATGCAGATGCAGAAACCCGTCGCCTGATGGCGTGTGGAGCGATTGAGTAAGGAGGAAACCAATATGCCAATGGTGAGAGTATCCGTCATGGAAACTTTGGAGCGTGTGATAGAGGTCGAGGCAGACAGCATTCAGGACGCTGTAGACGAAGTACAGAAAATGTACGACGATCAGGAAATCGTTCTGGAAGCAAGAGACTTCGCCGGATATGAGATCAAACCGATTGCTTATGCAGAGTGGCAGGCAATCGAATAAAATCAACATGGAGGTTATCAATATGACATACTTAGTAGAAATTAAATCCTTCGAGGATCTGAAAGCAAAATATCGTGAGTGGGCCTTGAAACTGCACCCGGATATGGGCGGCACCGATGCAGAAATGCAGGTGCTCAACAATGAGTACGACCAGCTCTTTCCAGTCTGGAAGAACCGAAGCGAAGTTCACACCAAAGAGACCGCCGATTCTGATAGAAGATGGTTTTACACCCAGAACGGCTGGGCAGGGAAGAATTATAAGTCTGGCCGCACCACAAAAGAAATCGCGGAGATCATCAGAACCTACCTCAAAGAAGTCTACAGCGATTGCAAGTGGAGTGTGCGTTATTCTTCCGCTTCGATGTGTACCAGTATCCATGTCGCTTTGATGGAAGCGCCGTATCAGGTCTTTGTGGATGAAACTAAAACCCATATCGACCTGAATCAGTATTACATGGATAGAGAGGAACGCCTTGTTCCAGAGGCAAAAGCGATGATGACCGATGTAGTGGAACTTATCAACTCCTATCGTTATGACGACAGCGACCCTATGACCGACTACTTCAGCACCAACTTCTATTTCGATGTTTCAGTCGGCAAGTGGGACAAGCCTTTCAAGGTGGTTTACAGGGAGAAAAAGAAACCGGATAACCGCCAGTATGAGACGGTGACGGTCAAGCAAACCAAAACCAGAAAGGTCATCAAAGCTCACGAGGTAGCAGCGCCGCTGGAATGGAAGGTCGGCCAGCACATCATCCTCAAAACCGGCTTTACTTACGGTTGTCATCGCGGCGCTATTTACGAAATAGTTTCCCTTGACCATGACCGCGTAGACTGCCTGAAGATGGGAAGAAAGCTCGACAAACACGTCACCTCCTACAACCAGAGAGGAAACCGCTTCTGCGCCGGTCAGGATAAGTTCAGAAAATGGGTAGAAACGAACGCCATCGGCTTTGTAGAGCTGCGGGAGGAAACTGAAACCTACGAGGTGGAGAAAACAGTCAAGCGACCAATCAAACCGGAAACCAAAATCGAGGGTGCTCAAAGCTATGAGTACACCGTCAGGGAGGACGTCGATACCAGAGATCAGACACCAATCTGGCTGGTCAAGTTCATTACAAAGCTTGACAAGGAAACCTACGTCAAGGTTGCAAAACAGATGCGGGAACTTGGCGGATACTACAGCAAGTTTAAATCTGCTTTCCTGTTCCGGGTTGACCCGACAGAGCAGGTAAAGGAACTGTTTGCGTAAAGGAGGAAACAAAATGAACACAAACTTAGAAAATCTGCTTGCCTATATCGAAACGCTGGACTGGAATGTTTATTGCGATGGTGATGGATGGGTGGAGTTGTCTCAATTTTCATCAGCTGGAGAAGATTTCAGTTTTACCGTTTCAGAAAACAATCTGATAGAGGATGTCAAGGACTACGCTGAAAGTTTTGACTCTGAAGAACACGCTGCTATGTGGTATGATGCAAAACAGCGTGGCATTAGATGTGTTCCTTCACTCCATGAACTGGTCGAGGACGCCGACGCTATTCAGGAAATGCTGGAAGACCTTGCAATCAACCTGTGTGCATATCGAGAGAAGGAGGAAACAAAATGAAAACCAAATGGGAAATCCGTCAGATAGATGCCATCGCCTATGATGATGGCTGGACATACAACGAAAGCTGGCATCTTGGTGAGATGAAAACCAGCAGCAAGCATCTGAATAAAGCCTTTACAAACTGGCTGCGCAATACAAGGGGAATCCGGTTCGGTAAGGGCACAATCCGAATCGAAGATCAAGGTGACCTACTGGAGATCCAGGAGCGAAAGTCCGGCAGGCCGTTGTTTGTTGCAATTTATCAGGAGGGGTAAAGATGAAAGTTTACAGCTCTGGCATAGACAATCAAGATCTTTTGGGTTATAATGATAATAGAAAGGTGGTTGATGATATGAGCTTGTCTATCAGGTTAACCAGAAAGGAAAGACGGCTGGCTGAAAGTTATGCAAAACTTCATTCTTCTACCGTTGAAGACGCTTTTAAAAAGGCGCTGTTTGAAAAGATTGAAGATGAATACGATGCCGCCGTTGCCAAAGAAGCGTACCGTGAGTATGTTCAGAGCGGTAAGAAATCAACTCCAATTGCTGAGTTATGGAAAGAGCTTGACTTATGAGTTACAGTGTTGAGTTCACTCCAAGATTTCAAAAGGAGTTTAAGAAGCTTGATCGTTATACACAACGCATCATCAAATCATGGATTGATGACAATCTGATTGATTGTCAAAATCTAAGACAGCATGGCAGAGGATTGACCGCAAATCGGAGCGGACAATGGCGGTATCGTATCGGAGATTACCGATTGATCTGTCAAATAGAAGATGACAAATTGGTCATTTTGGCTTTGTCTGTTGGGCATCGCCGGGAGGTCTATGACAAATAATCTGACAATTCTATACGAAATCTGTAAGCACCGTTTTCATAAACGGTGCTTTTCTTTATGTCAAAACAGGAGGGGTAAAGATGAAAACATTGTTGTTCACCTATGATGTAGAAGAAATTCTGAATGGCACTAAGGGAGAAACCTGTATGACAATCACGATGGCAGACGCTGCCGCCAAAGAGATTTTGGAGGGCGGCTACAATCACCATGTCATCGAGATCATCCGCCACAACGAATATCTGAAAGGCCGTCTGTGGTCTGGGGAAATCAAGGATGTAAGGGAGGCTTAAAGATGAAACTTTGGATGTACCGGCTCAGAATTTATAACCGGAGAGGGGAGTGTGCAGGACAGTCTGTCGGCCTGATTCAGGCTGAAACCGAGAAAGAAGCAAGGATAGCTTTGGCAGAGGATATGGGCGACAACGCCTGCATCGCCAACATCTGGGAACCAACCATCAGTGATAAACGCACAGAGGAATGTTACATTCCCTTTAACGTTCATTTTTAATCAAAACTATACCAAAAAGAGCAACAAAGCATATAATCAACGGGAAGAAATCATGATGAGAAACAATTACGCAGCATCTGGACTGAAAGGCATCCGTGTAGCAGTAGGCATGTACAACCGCAGAAACGGAAATCTGGAAGCCGGAGAGATTACCTGCCGGATGTTCGCAGACCGCAACTCTGAACCAGAACGATTTGAAAACGAAAACACCGTTATCCTTTATAACTCGATCCGTCAGGTGGAAGCTCCTTCCATGCAGGATATTGTTTCCATCTTCTACGCAAAGCAGATGCAGGCGTTCTCCGAACAGCAACTGGATGCAAGCTGCCTGAACCAGCATACCAAAGAGGTAATCGCAGAGCAGTGTGCAAACCGCAAGAGCCGCCTACTGAGAATCAAAAACAAGCTGGAGAGCTACGAGAAAGAGGTTGACGCTACAATAGCAAGATTGGCAATGTAAGCTGCCTGACGAGTCTTGGAAGATTAAGACGAAACCGGCTTTGTGCCGGTCGCAGTATAGCAAAAGCAAAAAGTAAAAAGGATTTTAGGAGGAAACGACTATGACAAAATATACATTGGAGGCAATCGCATTCCGTTACGAAGAACTCAGCGAGGAAGCAAAACAGAAAGCTTATCTGGCGTGGCTTGCCAGTCAGGATCAATCACTGTGCAGCGACGAGTTCAGAGAAACACTCTCCAAATTTGAGGAGATTTTTCCAGTCAAAGTTTGTGATTGGGAGGTTGACGGCTACACATTCCGGCATCGTTTTGTGATTGCTGGCGATGATGGAATCGAAAGTGTTTCCGGCATCCGTCTGGCAATCTATCTCTGGAACAACTATGCAAGGTGCATTACAAAAGGAAAATATTATTCAAAAACAATATCGACATCTCCGTTCCAGTATATCAGCAGGCATAGCAAGGTAATAACAAGTATGGAAGATTGTCCATTAACCGGTGTGTGCTGGGACTACGAAATCTTGCAGCCAATCATCGACTGTCTGACCTACAGGAAAATCTACAACGACGCGGAAGAACTGTTTCAGGACTGTCTTGATAATTTCTTTGGCGCTTGGCAGGGACAACTTGAATACGAATCTTCTCAGGGATTTTTTGAGGAAGAAGTTGCGATTCATGACTGTTTATATAACAAAGACGGAAGCCCATTTTGCTTTGGCGATGCGATCATTGTCAGCACAGAAGAAATCAAAAAGGAGGACATTGCGTAATGAAAAAATTATTGTAAACTCATCTTCATGTTTTTGAGCATACTACTTAATATAGACTTGAAATATCCCTTAAAATGTGATATCATTATTTCGTAAAATACGAATAAATGAACGGAAGGTGTCATAATGATTGTCTTGAATCTCACACTGAATGGTATATATGGATTTGATGATTTCAACATTAACTTCACTTATCCCAAAAAAATTGTCAATTCGATTATCGAAAATGAAAATTTGGCAGGAAGGGAACGTTTTCGATACAAGAAGGCTATCATTCTGATGGGTGCAAATGCAACAGGTAAAACAAGTCTTGGTAAAGCACTTCTTCGAATTTTCGACTATATGGCAAATGGTAATCCTATCCCGCTCTGCGAAATGGTTCCTAAAGAAAGAGGTTATTTCTCTATTGATTTCGTGAATGACGACTACCGTTTGCAACGTTTGTCTGCAACAATCGTACCAAGCCAGAATGAAGTGGAGATTGAATACCAGGATGCAGAGATTGGTGTTTTGGATTCATATGAAAAGTGTTCCTCTAAACTGATAGATCGAACCGCAGAAGCAACAAAAGCACCCACGTCGCTAAAAAGGTTAGTGGGCGAAATCCGTTATCGGTTTGCATACCCAGAAATTGAAAAAACGTTAAAACTGACCGGAGCGAATAAAGCTACCCTTCTTAAAACGCTCCGTGCTGTAATAGGAACGCTTGACCCGACTTTGCAGAATGTGAGCTTATCAAAGGATCTGAAAGATACGTTCATTATTCGCCGTGGGGATACTGAAATCATTATTCAAGAGGGCAAACTCTTGAATCGTGAAGTTCTTTCCAGCGGTACAGCAGAAGGTATTGATGTGGCAATGTTTCTGGCAGCTATGAAAGCGAAGGAAAGTTCATTTTATTATTGCGATGAGCATTTCTCATATATTCAGAGCGACATTGAAAAGCGGATTTTTGGAATTATGCTGGATCGCCTGGGCGAGAATGAACAGCTGATTTTTACCACGCACAATACGGATATGCTGGACTTGAACCTACCAAAGCATAGCTATGTGTTTCTGAGAAAACGGCTGGAGGATGGTGCCTATAAGGTGTCGGCCATTTCGGCTTCGGATGTATTGAAGCGAAATACGGATTCTGTTCGAAATGCTGTTGAAAATGATGTGTTTGCTTCCCTGCCGCAAGATTCACTTCTGGATGAGCTGGAAATGGGGTGGGCAGATGAACAATAAGTGCATCTACTATGTAGAAGGCCCCTGTGAACAGCACTTAGTCGACGCTCTAAAGGAAGAACCGGCAAAATTGATTCCTGGCAAGGTTAAAGTATTCAATGTTATTCAGAATATTATCCCGAAATCTCAGATATTATCCATCCAAGCAGATACAACGATTGTTCTTATGTTTGATACTGATGTAGAGCAAACTTCCATCTTGAAAAAGAATCTTGAGCTTTTGAATAGATACTGCGGTAAATTGCATATCGTATTCCTGCCACAAGTTCTTAACTTGGAAGATGAGTTAGTTCGATGCACAGACGTGAAGAATGTAGTAGAATTAACTCACAGCTGCGGTGTTCGTAATTTCAAGACTGATTTCTGTAAATTAAAAGCGAAGGATTGCAGAGCGATGCTGGAACGGCATGGATTAAAAACAGAGAATCTTTGGGCAACAAAAGTACCTGAAATATTTTCGTTTATAGAAGTCAATAGTAATCAGGTTAAAAGAAATCAAGTAAGGAGAAATTGAACAGGCCGAGAGAGAATTAGCCGATTTTAAAGAAAGGAGCGGCTTATTATGAGTATGAACCAAAATCAGTTTCGCACTTGGAATGAAGTTCGTAAAGAATTGTTTACTCCAGAGGAAATTGCTGAAAGTGATCTGAGAGTTGCGTTGATTGGAGAACTTATTCAGACACGTAAAGAGAAAGGAATGACCCAAAGAGATTTGGAAAAGTTGAGTGGCGTAAAGCAACCGGTTATTGCCAGAATTGAAAATGGAACTTCAGTTCCAAACTTAACTACAGTGTTAAAGTTGCTTACTGCACTTGGAAAAACATTATATATCGGACCATTAAAACAATAGCGAACACGCAGAGCCGTCCAATTTGGACGGCTCTTTTCTTATAGGAGGGAAACCAGCATGACAATCTACTTAAAGGATGGCAGCATAGAAAACTGCCTGTCAGATGAACACAAATCCGAATTTTGGGAAGACCTGATAGAGCGTCGCCTTGGCCGCGACGCTCTTACTTTTTATCAGGACGACATCCAGACAGAAGCCAAAGAAGCATTGGAGGAACAACTTAGCGACCTGCAATTGAAGCTAGTACATGCTTCAGAGCATCTGGAGGAAAGTCTGTGGCAGATCGGTACGGCAAAGAGTATGAGCAGAAAATGCATCACTGACCTGCTTAACGAAGCAAATCGACTTTTAACAGAAATCAGTCAGCAGATTGACAAAGTTATTTATTGATAGGAGGAACAACCATGTTTAACAATACCTTTTACCCAACCCCAGAAACCATCGCAAACAAAATGCTGGAAGGAATCGACTTTACCTTTATCCAGACAGTGCTGGAACCCAGTGCCGGTAAGGGAGACCTGATTGCTGCCGTTCAGGCAAAGAATGATAGCAACAAATACAGCTATAACCACCATTCCATTGACATTGATGCGGTGGAGATTGACCCCAACCTGAGAGCTTTGCTCAAGGGAAATGAAATCCGCGTTGTGCATGACAACTTCCTGACCATGCACACCTCCAAACACTATGACCTGATTGTTATGAACCCGCCTTTTAGTGAAGGGGACAAGCATCTGCTCAAAGCCTTGGAGATGCAGCAGAACGGCGGGCGGGTTGTTTGCCTGCTCAACGCAGAAACAATCCGAAATCCATATTCCAATACCAGGAAGGATCTGGTGCGCAAACTCAAAGAGTACGACGCCAGCATCGAATATGTGCAGAACGCTTTCCGGGATGCGGAAAGGAAAACCGATGTGGAGGTTGCCATCGTTAAGGTCAAGATTCCAGCAAAGAAAACAGAGTCCAAAATCCTGCAAGACCTGCGTAAAGAGAGCGTCATCCCGGAGGGGGAAACCGAAAGCAGCTTCGGCGGGATTGTGGTCAATGATGTCATCAAAGCGGCTGTACAGTCCTATGAGTTTGAATTAAAGGCCGGCTTCCAGCTGATCGATGAGTTCAGAGCCATTGCTCCCACACTTTCCACATCGTTTGAGGACAACAGCAAACCAATTCTGTCTCTGAAGGTCGATGGTAAAGATGCAAGCAAAAATGCTTTCGTGAAATCAATCAGAAGAAAATACTGGCGGGCGCTGCTGGACAATAAAGAGTTCTCCGGCCTGCTTACCTCCAACCTGAGAGATCAGTATTACAGCAAAATCAATGAGCTGGTTAACTACGATTTCTCCCTTTACAATATCTATTCCATCCGGCTTGAAATGAGCCAGCAGATGTGTAAGGGCGTTGAGGAAACCATTGTGGATTTGTTCGATGAATTCTCTCACAAGCATTATTGGTCGGAGTGCAGCAACAATATCCACTACTACAACGGCTGGAAAACAAACAGCGCTTACAAGATCAACAAGAAGGTCATCATCCCGCTGCGCGGTTGGAAGGATTTGGAATATTCCTGGGGCGGATTCAAACCAACACACTATGATGTCGTGAAAAAGCTGCATGACATGGAGCGTGTGTTTGATTACCTCGACGGCGGGGAAGACACCACAAGAAATCTGGAATGGATTTTGAAGGATGCAGAACAAACCGAACAGTCCCGCAAGATCAGCTGCAAATACTTTTACCTCACCTTCTATAAGAAAGGAACCTGCCACATTGAGTTTAAAGATCAGCGGCTGCTTGATAAATTCAACATCTTCGGTTCCCAGCACAAAGGCTGGCTTCCGCCGAGCTATGGAACCAAATCCTACCAGACAATGACCAAGGAGGAACAGGCAGTTGTCGATGACTTCCAGGGTGAAAAAGAATATGAGAAGGTGATGGCGAACAAGGACTACTACATGTTTGACAGCAGTTCCGTTCTGATGTTGGCAGGAAACCTTTAATATAAAAATCAATTTACTATTGATAAATCTATCTTTTGATGATATAATGAAACAAACAAAGAATCAGCAAGAAAGGAGTAAGGTGAATGGAAAAAGTAATCTACTTAACAAACGGCTCCGCTGCCCTGTCAGAAAGCTATCAGCAGGTCGAGAGTTTAAAGGGTACAGGCAAATCCAAAAACCTCCGCGCCCACCACACAGCCATGCAGCCAATCCGAAGCAAAGAGGATTTCGATAAGTTCTGCACTTACTTCCTGTCCAATCACAATTACCGAGACTATGCGCTCTTTATAGTCGGCATTGAATTGGGGACCTTGCGCAGCTGCGACCTGCTCAAACTCAGAATCAAAGATGTCTACGATGGAAAAGAGTTTCGCGATACCGTCTACGGCGTTGTGGAGCAGAAGACAGGGAAGATCAAGAACGTCTACATCCCCGATGGAGCAAAGACGGCGCTGAAGCTCTACCTGTCCCACCGCTGTGTCCAGTCGTTGCAGGAACCGCTGTTTATCTCCCGCAAAGGAAATCAGCTTTCCGAACGGCAGGCCAGAGAGATTTTGAGCAAGGCTGCAAAGGCAATTGGCGTCACCTATCCGGTTGCCATGCACACCCTGCGCAAGACGTGGGGCTACCACACCTTCATCAACCACAAAAATGACAACATGGCCCTGATGGACATTATGAAAAGCTACAACCATTCTGCCCCCAGCATCACGCTGCGCTATATCGGCATGGATGAGGAGCACCGAAAAGAAATGTGCATGGGGTTTGAGATTAAAGGAGAGGAAACAAAATGAAAAAGTGCGATTGCTGTGGCCGCGAATTTGGTCAGTACGACGACCTTTATCTGGTAAACGATGGCCTGCCAAACGAACGCTATGAGTGTTACAACTGCCATGTTGATAAACTGGAAAATGGAAGTGAAACCAGCTGTGAGTGCTGTCTGGAATACTTTGACTATGAAAACCTAAAGGTCAATCCAGAAAATGGAATCAAGGAACTTTGCCCTTACTGCGGTAAGGTTTGGTGTGAGTAGAGGAGGAAATGAAAATGACAAAGAAAATTGCAGATCTGAAACCAGGAACCAGATTTACATACGGAACGCACAACTGCATGGTGCTTGACCATCTGGAGCAGGGTACGCTTTGTATGGTGTTGGATAGTGTGAAGTGCAAATTTGGCCAGAACAACAATTATGCGGAGTCAGAATTGAAAGAGTATTTAAACGAATCGTATCTGGATTCTTGGCTGAACGACGGCGCTTTCATCACAGATTTTGTTGAAATGGAGGTTGACTTAACAGCGAATGATGGCTTGGATGATTATGGAAAGTGCTGCTGTTTCTTAGCTCCCCGAACCTGTGAGCAGCATCGCAAATACCGAAAGCTGATTCCAAATCTTGATGAGTTAGAGTGGACAGTGACAGCGTATAGTACAGAAAGTAACGGATTCTTCGGCATCGCGTGTCTGGTTACGGCTCTGGGTGCTCTCGACTACGACAGCTACGTCGGCGGCGCGTATGGGGTGCGCCCGCTTTTTATCCTCAATCCATCCGTTCTGTTAAACGCTCCTGTAGTTGAACATACCTTAAAGCCGGGTCAAATCCTTTCTGTCAATGACATTCAGTACATCGTGGATAAAAATGGAATTTTGCATAGAGTAGGGGAGAATGAACATGAATAAACGTTTTGAATCTAAAACATTCCAGTCTGCATTAAAGTCCTATGCCGGAGGTACAGATCAGGTGTTCCAACAGACCATCGACCGACTTGGCAGAGATTGTTACTGCTGCATCGAACCAAGACACTATTCTGCGGTGATGTTCTATGAACTTCCTATTGATGTGGTTCAGTCTCAGAATCATCCTGACATGAACGCCATTTTAAAATACCTTCCATCATGGCCGACCCCGGACATGACAGAAACGCCGGACTATGACAGGTACTTCATCTCCAAACAGGACGCAAAGAAAATCAACGCTTCACTTAAAACCGCCTCCAGAAAACTGGTGCGGATCGGAAACAGCGTGTTCGACTGGAAGTTAGTTCATTCCCTGATGAGACTGACCGGCAACCTCATTTTCTTTGCCAGCGCAAATCCAAAACAGATTGCTGTTTTATATGGGGATAACTGCTGCGCAATCCTCTGTCCAGTTAACGCTCCGGCAGAAGGTAAGCTAACTATCGAGTCGCTTTTAGAGGAGGATTTATAATGAAAACTTGCAACATCTACACCGTCACTGTCTACACGCCGGACAATCGGAAAAAGGTCTGCAACTATCTGGATGCAGAACAAGCCAGATCCAGAGCGGACGCGGTACTGGACAAGCTCATCACACAGGTGGCATCCAGTCCTAAAACCGATGCGGTTATGCTTATCAAGGGTGAAAAGAAATCACAGGTTGTTGGACTTCGCTGCGGCAATCCAGTTTGCACAGCAGGCGTTATCCTCTACGAAGCGCCGCTGGTATTTTAAGGAGGAAAGTAAAATGGAAAAATTATTTGTACTTGAAGCGATTCAAAAAGGGCGAGACTTTGGTGAAGTGCTCCAGATGTGGAGAGAATCGTGGGAGACAGCGAAAAAGACAGTAGAGAAGATGGAGTCCGATCCGGCAGAAGTTTTTGCTGACACCTTGGCGCTGGTCGCTTATAGCACCTACCTGATGGGTGTTCAGGACGGTATGGGGTTAGACTTGAATCCAACTTCTCAGCAAATGCAGGAGTTCTATTCCAACATTGTACAGTAAATCAATGTAAAAGATGGGGTCGGGAAACACGACCCCATCTCACAAAGCAAAGGAGATATATTATGGGAATCTTTTTCATCTTAGCAGCACTCGCTTACCTTTACCTCAAAACCCTAGTCAGCAGGGCAAACCAGTCCGCCAAGAACAACGCATGGATGATTCAAAATGAACATCTGTTAAAGAAGTAGGAGGCACACCATGGGAGAAATCATCGCCTGTATGGCCGGGATTGCAGTCTGGTATCTCATCAACAAAAAGCTGGACAGGATTCAGCGGGAGAGAACAGCTAAAATGCAGGCCATCATGGAAGAACGACGCAGGCAAAACAAATTGCAGAGCGACATTCTCTGGAACCTACGTTCTGAATGGCTGATGGGAAAATGGAAGGTGCCGGAGGAACTAAGGTTCAAGCCGTTTTATCTGCAACATGAAGCTCTGAAGGAAGAAGGGCGCAGAAGAATCCGCGCCGCCGGTATGGAACCAAACGAACTTTATATCCGCACATCGCTTTAATTGAGAGGAGAATTTTGTTATGACAACCAACATGAATATCATCGACATCACCAACGACGTAACCGAAATCAAGGAAGAAGGCACCATGACAGAAAACACCAACATGACCACCATTGAAAAAGAAACCACCGTAGATGAAGCCTTTGCTGAGGCCGTCTCCTTAATCCCGGAAGAACTCATTGAGGTGGAGGATGGAAAACAGTTTGAGCGCTCCAGCGAAACTGTAACCATCAAAACCTTAATCAACCGGTATAAAAAGGGCAGTATCCAGATTCCAAAGTGCCAGCGCCTTTATGTCTGGAAGGAAAGTGATGTTGACCTGCTGGCCGACAGCATCCTGCACAACTTCCCGATGGGTGTTATTATCATCGGTGAGTGTGAGAAAGCAAAGTACCTGCTGGATGGTTTGCAGCGCATTACCTCGATTGTGAAACTTCTTTCCTCGGACAAGCTCAGCAAAGAGGACAAGAAAGAAATTACCGATTACAGGGTTGTGGTTGAAACCATTCATGGCATGACCATGGACGATATGAACGCCTTTATCCAGCGATGCAACATGGGTGTCAAGATGTCCGCCGCCACCAAACACAGAGCCGGTCTGCCGTCCTCCCTGTTCAATGCGGTAGTCGATCTGGCTGGCAAACCGGTGTTCCGTGAGGTCAAAACCAACCGCACCTTTACCACCGCCGCCCACAATGAGCTGATCGCCATGCACTCCCTGCTTGCCGCTGCTGGTATCCCTGCTGGCAAGAACACCGCTGCGGAACTTTGTAAGAGACTCAAAGCCTGTGAGCCGGAAATCATGCTGAAGGTTGATGAAGCAAACCGGCTGGTCGATTTCCTGTCTGATGTTTTCTTTGAAATGCCTGACTTCTTTAAGGCACAGGGTACGGATGAAGATGCAATTCCGGGTTGCTGCGATCACCTTTCTGTCAAGGCACTCAACGTCAACTTTGCAGCAGCTTTGTTCCGCCTGATGGAAAAGAATCCAGATGTGACCGTCGGGGAAGTCCAGTACATCGTCAGCCAGATCTTCGCAGGGAAGAACGCTGCAAAAGATTATGCGGCAACAACATCCAGAAACAGCGCAGATGAAAAGAGCCTCATCAACAGGGTTAAGGTGCTGGAACAGTATCTTGCACAGGCCAGAAAACACTTGGCAGAAAACGCGGAGCATGAGGCCATGATGCAGGAACCACAGACGGAACAGGAGCCGCAGGCTGAACCTGAATCGGAACAGGAAGCAGAACAGATTTTCGATTCCTCAGATGCTCCAGAACCTTCTGTAGCCGAACCGGAAACCGAATCCAGTACCAGTGACCTTCCGGATGAAATCGTTCTTGTAGACGATATAGAGGGCTACCAGAAGTTCTGTGCAGAGCATGAGGGATGTTCGCTGCTCCACTCCTCCGGTGATCCGGAAATCAAGTTCTCCGATTTCACCGAGGCAGATAAGTACGACCTGTTCCTTGCCAGCAAAGCCAACGACACAGAGCAGATGGACAGAATCATCGCCAGAAGGGACGCGGTGATGGAGCTGACTGCTGAGTAAAATCAACTCTCAACGCCAAAATGCCAAGTGCTTCAAAAACCCTCTGAGAGCATCCTGTGGCCGTTTTGGAACCAAAGCGAAAACCATTCCCCAAAACAAAGAAAAATGTCTCCAGGAATCTCTGAGAAGTGTACAGAATGAATATCATCGTCACAGATAAGGTGAAGAAATACAAAAATATCTGTGGCAAGTAAGCGCAGCAAATTTCGACTAAAAACATATCTTAAATTTGCGTTATGCAAAAATAATTCAAAAATAAGGTAGCTTTGCGCAAAACACCTATTGAATTTTGTGATTGTTAGTGATATAATACAATAAAAGCAAACAAAAAACAAATTTCATAAAGGGGATGGCGAAATGGTCGCAGAAGTCAAGTCTTTACTCAATCGCATGGCGCACACACCTTTCACCTGTATATTGATCTGTCCAGAAATAGGGCTCGCTATCGAGACAAATATCCGGCATGGAATGGACTATGCGCCGGATGACGATCAATGTTTTGAGACAGCCAACGCTTATCAGGACAATTGGTTGAGCATCAAACCGGAAAATATATCACAGGTCTGTGTCGGAAAAGATCATAGCGTATTGGCACGCATCAAAAACACACATAGTTACCTGTCGATAACTTTTGTTGAAGAGGCCACAGTGTAAAGCTGTGGCATTTTATCACAAAAAAGTTGATTTTTCAAATTCAGTTTGATATAATAAAATGCAAAGGAGGGAACGAAATGGAATATAGATCCATCACAACGCAGCAGCTGGTGCAATATTTCCGAAACCTGAATCATAAAACGGAATTGTATTCTCTTACGCAGATACTGACACAGGATGAGTTTGCCATACTCCTGCTGGCAACGTTCGACGAATCAAAAGCGGTTCAGCAACTGGAAAACAATCCAACAGACTTTCAAAGCATCGTGGATAAATTGTATCAGCTTGACCTGTCGATCACACATCGGGCGTCAGAATCCTTTGACAGCTTGCTTCAAAAAGCACAGCAAATTATTTTTTCACCATCGGCGCGCTTTTGCAAACAAGTCCACGACTATGAGCGGGAACATCAGTTGCTCTTCAGCGATCTGTCAGAACAGCAGGCGCGGGATTTCGTGAAATCAAATCCGCAGCGCAGCACGGTGACCATCTACCAGAAAGTTCTGCTCCCGCTGACAAACTATGTTGAGCAATTGTGGAACGAGGGCTTAACCTCGGTTCGTCCAAACGTGATGTCCGGCATTGATTATAAAACAATCGATTTCTCCGAAAAATTAAAGGAGGTTTCCTTCGCAAGCGAAGAGGACTTAACCAACTTTTTGCTCGTTGTTGCTCCCAGGATCGAAGGCAATGTTGCGACCAACCGTCTGGTGATGATGTGTCTGCTGTGTTACGCAGGCGTGGAACCGGGAGATCTGCTTGGCCTGAAGGAAAGCGCGTTGCACGATAACTGCCTCGACTATCAGGGCAAGACAATACCGGTCAGCCCCATTGTTACACAAATATCAGATCTGTGGGCGAAGCGCCACAAATACAATCTGCGAACCGATAGTGTGACGGAGATCCCTCTGCTGGAAAACGATTTGTTGATTAAGACGCACACCGAAACAACCATTCCTGCATACGGACAGGCGCTGCGCAATATGCTGCAACGCTCCCGCACAGACAAGATGGACGTAACATTTCGAGACATCTATGCTGCAGGTGAGTACCGGCGGTTTCTTGAGAGTGGCGATTTCAACGGAACCGACCAAAGAAGAATGATGTTTGAAAACGATGTGCTCAATTGGGTACGGGCTTTTCAGATTCCGTTGACCGACGGACAAAAAAATCGATTTATCAAACAAAAAGTCAACTAACTTGATGTTGCGATAAGGCGAAGCCAGCAGGCTTCGCCTTATTTTTTGCCTACATGACAAGAATTGTTGTCAAATCAAAATGCACTATAAAAATCAATTTTGAATATTGACAAACCAATAATTTGGTGATAAATTAAAGATGAATCAAGAAGTTAATAATAAATCAAACATACTTTCTTCTCCCAGCAGCCACCCAAGCGACGTAGCTTCCTTCGTTTAGACATTCCAATCAGCTGCATGGTCCATCTGCACTGCCTGGAAACAATGGGGGAGAAACAGAAAAAATAATCAATCAATTTCCGGAACGCCTGTATGGAATATGGATTTGCTTTTATTCGTATGGGATGATATAATGGGAGCGTCATATCAAGGCTTTCCGTGAAAAGAAAGGAGTTTTGATGATGTCTGAAAAACGGAAAGATAACAAAGGCCGTGTTTTAAAGACAGGGGAAAGCCAACGAAAAGATGGGAGATACCAGTACCGGTATGTTACCCTCGGAAATCAAAGAAGGACTGTCTACGCGCCGACTCTCGCAGAATTGAGAGAGAAGGAAGCGAGAATTTCGGAGATGCAGAAGGCAGGGGTAGATTATCAGGAATCTCTCATCGATGTCAAAACACTGCTGCAACGCTACATTGACCTTAAATTGTTCGCCAAAGTCAACACCCTGAAACGCTATACCTATACCCTCAGGAAAATCAGCCGCTATCCGATATCGGATATGCTGATTTCAAGATGTACTAAGTCGGATGTGAAAAAATTGCTGATCACATGGCAGAGCGAAGGGCTGTGTTACGAAACGATTCTGCACTATCTTTCGTTCATGGAGCAAGCCTTTCAGGTAGCGGTGGACGATGGAATCTTGAAGGTGAATCCCTGCAAATTTGATCTGCGGGATGTTATACCGGAGCAGCAGAAGCCGGTCAAAACGCTGCCGTCTGAACAGCAGTTAGCAAGTTGGCTGGGGTATGTGTATGGGAACAAAGTGTACCGAAACAAGTATGATATTTATGTTGTTTTGCTCTATACTGGACTGCGGGTCAGCGAATTGTGTGGCCTGACTCTGGATGATGTTGATTTTGATAACAAGCAGATCACAGTCAACAAACAACTGATTGTCGATACCCACGGGGTCCGACATATCGTCCCACCCAAGAGCAAGGCAGGATACCGAACCATACCAATCTGCAAACCAGCCGAGGAGGCGCTGAGGTCGATTTTGAGCAATCGCCCGGCGGTCGAGAAGGAACCTGTTGTGGATGGGTACACCAATTTTATCTGCCTGACCAGAAACCGCCAGCCGCTATACGGAAATATCATCAACCACACCTGCAAAACCGCGGTGGATAGCTTCAATGCGATTGTCAGTCCAGACCATCCCATCGTGCTGTCCCCTCATACGCTGCGGCACATCTGCTGCACGAGATTGATGCAGTCTGGACTCAGCCCCAAACTGGTGCAATATATTATGGGGCACGCGGCAACATCCACCACCATGAATGTGTATACCCACGTCACATCCGAATGGCTGCAGCGGGAAATGGTGTCAATTCAGGAAATGCCGGTTTTGACACCAATTTTGACACCATTAAGCCGCGAACTTGCGTAGACTTATGAAGACTTATGCAGCGCTTGCCCGCCACCGTGGTGTCAGACGCACAACCGGGACAGGGTGAAAAAATGGCTTAAACAAAGGATTTTTCCGGCCTGTGACCATTGATGCGGCAGGCCCAAAATGAGATGTTATAAAAATTAGTTGATTCTTGGGCGAAAACGTATTATAATAGGCTATATTGCGAAAATGAGGCCGCAATATCCTTCCGCCAAAAAAACTGGGCGGAAGCGAAAATCTATAATGATGGAGGTAAAAACGATGCAAAGAGTAGAACTGAGAAAGCTCGCAGCCAGCTCCCAGCAGTACGCGGATCAGCAGCTGACTGTAGCCGGATGGGTCAGAACCATTCGCACATCCAAAAGCCTGGGCTTTATTGAATTGAACGACGGTACTTGCTTTCAGAATTTGCAGGTAGTGTTCGAAGAAGGCAAGGTGAACAATTTCAATGAGGTCGGGAAACTCAACGTCGGCGCTTCCATTATTGTCACCGGAACGCTCATCCTGACCCCAGAGGCCAAGCAGCCCTATGAAATCCACGCAGCCACTATCGAGGTGGAGGGCAACTCCACACCCGATTATCCGCTGCAGAAAAAGCGCCACTCGATGGAGTTCTTGCGCACCATCGCACACCTGCGCCCCAGAACCAACACCTTCAGCGCGGTGTTCCGTGTCCGTTCCGAAGCGGCTTTCGCCATCCACAAATTCTTTAATGAGCGCGGCTTTGTCTACGTCCACACCCCGCTGATCACCGGAAGTGACTGCGAGGGCGCCGGCGAAATGTTCCGCGTCACCACCCTGGATATGGAGAACCCGCCCCGCACCGAGGACGGCAAGGTCGATTTCAGCCAGGACTTCTTCGGCAAGCCGACCAGCCTGACCGTCTCCGGCCAGCTGGAGGGCGAGTGCATGGCGATGGCCTTCTCCAACATCTATACCTTTGGCCCGACCTTCCGCGCTGAAAAATCCAACACCACCCGCCACGCTGCGGAGTTCTGGATGATGGAGCCGGAGATCGCCTTCGCGGACCTGACCGACATGATGGATCTGGCCGAGGACATGATGAAGTATGTCCTGTCCTATGTCATGGAGCGCTGCCCGAAGGAGATGGCCTTCTTCAACCAGTTTATCGACAAGGGCCTGATCGAGCGCCTGCAGCACATCGTCAACTCCGACTTTGTCCGCCTGCCCTACACCGAGGCTGTCAAGCTGCTGGAGGAGCACAAGGACGAGTTTGAGTACCCGGTATACTGGGGCTGCGACCTGCAGACCGAGCACGAGCGCTACCTGACCGAGCAGCTCTTTAAGAAGCCGGTCTTTGTCACCGACTACCCGAAGGAGATCAAGGCCTTCTACATGCGCATCAACGACGACAACAAGACCGTTGCGGCGGCCGACCTGCTGGTGCCGGGCATCGGCGAGATCATCGGCGGCAGCCAGCGTGAGGAGCGCTACGACGTGCTGCTCAACCGCATCCGCGAGCTGGGACTCAACGAGGAGGACTACTCCTGGTACCTCGACCTGCGCAAATATGGCGGCACCAAGCACGCAGGCTACGGCCTTGGCTTTGAGCGCCTGATCATGTACATCACCGGTGTCAGCAACATCCGCGACGTACTGCCATTCCCCAGAACCACCGGTTCTGCGGAGTTTTAAAAAAAGAGGGGGTATCCCCCCTCTTTTTTATTCCCTCTTTTTCCGCCTCTGCCGTGGGGATAGCTTGTTTCCTTGCGAGGGGGCAGGTCGTCAGACTTGGCTCCAGCCCTAACCAGGAGGGCGCTCCGCCCCTCCACCCCGGGTGACTTTCCCGACGCGGGGAAAGTCACCAAAGGCGCGCCAGGGGCTGTGCCTTTTGGAATCCCCCGGTGCGTAGTCACCGCCCTTGCTGCGCTCGCTTACGCATCGCGCCGGGCTACCTTCTACCACAAAAATAAGATCGATTTGCCACTTTAAGCTGGTGGACAAATCGGTCTTATTTTTTCCTTTGGTTCCATCAAGGGAACACTTCCTGCTGTCAATCCGTGGCACGGCAGGGTTGTCCCCGAGGATGCTCGATGGTTTAATCTATCGCGAACAATAACGCGGTATAAATCCCAGGACTATCGGGGTGAAGTCCCCCAAAAATCCGCCAGCTGGGCCTCCAACTCCTCCTGACTGAAAATGCACCGTGCCTGCGCCCAGTGGGCGGGGAATAACCTCCGGTAGGACGGCGCGGTAAAGCGGTCGTCCAGCAGCATCACCACACCCCGGTCGCTGTCACTGCGGATGACCCGCCCGGCTGCCTGCAGCACCTTGTTCATGCCGGGGTAGCGGTAGGCAAAATCGTAGCCCATCTGGTTCTTCTCCTGGTGGTAGTCGCGCAAAATCTCCTGCTGCGCCCCCACCTTTGGCAGGCCGGTGCCGATGATGGCGCTGCCCAGCAGCTTTTCTCCCTTTAAATCGACCCCCTCCGAGTAGATGCCGCCCAGCACCGCGAAGGCGAGCAGGGGAGCGTCCGGGTGCGGATTGTCAAAGCGGCGCAGAAACTGCTCCCGCTGGCTGTCGTCCATCTCGGGGGACTGCAGCAGCAGCTCCACCTGCGGGTAGAGCTTGGAGAAGGTCTCTGCCTCCATCTGCAAGTATTGATAGGAAGGAAAGTAGGCCAGATAGTTTCCGCTTTTGGCGCTGACCATCGCAAAGAGCAGCCGCGCGATGGGGACAAGGCTCTCCTCCCGGGCGGCCCAGCGGGTATTGATCTGCGGGCAGATGAGCAGGCAGAGATTTTGCGGGTCAAAGGGGGAGGGCAGCGCGTAAGAATGGGTCACCTCTTGAGGGCTGTCGCAGCCCAGCACCGTTTTATAATAGGAAGGCGGGGAGAGGGTGGCCGAAAAGAGTGCGGTGCATCGTCCCAGCTTCAGACGGCTGTCCACCATCTCTGCCGGGTCCAGGCAGAGCAGCTTGACGGTGACCTCGGAGCGGTAGGAGGAGACGAAAAAGACAAACCGCTCGTCGAACAGCTCAGCGATGCGCAGCCAGAAGCGCAGGTCGAAGTAGAGCTGCAAAATCTCCTGCGGCAGCTTTTCGTCCTGCGCAAACAGGCCGCGGTGCAGCTTGTCCCGGCGCTGCTCCTCCAACATCCGGGAGCAGACCGAGAGCAGATGCCGTGCGCTGCGCAGAAAGCTGTCCGGAATCGAGCGGGCGGTCAAAAAGTGCTCTTTGGCGCTGTCTTCGCCGGAGAGAATCTGCTTTTTGAGCGCAAGCATCTCCCGGTTGAGTGAGGAGATCGCCTTCTCCAACGGCTTTGAGAGGGGAGCGGCCAGCTTTTTGCAGGACAGCACCTGTGATTTTTGCAGGGTGGCCGAATACATCGCCCGCGCCCGGTCGACCAGATTGTGCGCCTCATCGATCAGAAAACAGTAGTCCCCACGGTGGTCGAAGAATCGTTTGAGGTAGACCACCGGGTCGAACAGATAATTGTAGTCGCAGATGATGGCGTCGCACCAGGTGGAGAGATCCAGTCCCAGCTCGAAGGGGCAGAGCTGCTTTTCCTTCGCCCAGTGCTCGATCACCTCGCGGGTGAAGGTGTCCTCCTGCCCCAGCATCTCAAACAGGACATCCTGCACCCGGTCGTAGTAGCCCCGGGCGTAGGGGCAGTCGTCGGGGTTGCACAGCCGTTCCTCCAAGAAGCAGATCTTGTCCTTGGCGGTCAGCGTCACCCGCTTTAAGCGCATCCCCTTCTGCTGCATCAGTGCAAAGCCTTCCTCGGCCACCGCGCGGGTGGAGGTCTTGGCGGTGAGGTAGAAGATGTGGGAGAGCTTTTGCTCCCCCATCGCCTTGACCGCGGGAAAGAGGGAAGAGATGGTCTTGCCGATGCCGGTAGGGGCCTGACAGAACACGCGAGAGCCGGAAGCGGCAGCACGGTAGATCACCGCTGCCATCTGTCGCTGCCCCTCGCGGTAGGAGGCAAAAGGGAAAGGGAGGGCAAGCGCCTGCTGATTGCGCAGCACAGACCAGTCGGCGCGCAGCTGCGCCCAGCGGTGGTAGCGGCGCAGCAGATCCAGGTAAAAGCTTTCCAGCTCCTGCGCGGCAAAGCGGGCGGTGAACTGCTGCAGCTCCTCGGTCTCCACCTGGCAATAGATCAGCCGCACCTCGACGGTGTCCAGCTTTTCCTGTTGGGAAAGGATAAAGGCATAGCACTTGGCCTGCGCCCAGTGCAGCGGGTTGTAGCCGGGGGTATCCGGTTGGCCGCTGAGCAGCGAGAGGGGCAGCTCGGTGGTCTTGATCTCCTCGATGATGGCACTTCCATCCTCCCGCAGCACGCCGTCCGCCCGGCCATAGACCGAAAAGAGGATGCCGTCCAGCTCCCGCTCGTCCGAAAAGACGACCTCAGAGCGGTAGGCTTTTCCGTGGCGCTCGTGGGCCTGGCGCTGGAGCTTGCGGTGCAGGCGGGAGCCCTCGTTGGCTCGCTGGTAGAGGTCGGCGCTGCCGCCGCGGTTGTCGATGCTGCCGCTGGCAAGGATGAACTCGACCAGTTCCCGCACCGAGAGCGACACCTTGGAAATTGGCTGCTGCATGAAAAAGCCCCCTATTGCGCAAAATTCAGAACAGGTATATTATAACATAAAACCCTGCCGGGAGGAAGGAGGGGAGCACTCCTCTGCGCGCTGTCCCGCGAAATAAAAAGGAGGTCCTGCGATGAGCTGGATACAACAGATTGACTTTATGATTTTGGAGTGGATTCAAAGCCACCTTCAGGGGGCGGCTCTGGATCTGCTGATGCCGACGATCACCGCGCTGGGCAACGGCGGCTGGTTGTTTATCCTGTTGGCGCTGGTGCTGCTGCTCAGCAAACGCTACCGCCGCCAGGGATGCGCGCTGGCGGTCTCGCTGCTGCTCTGCCTGCTGGTCGGAAATCTGTTTTTAAAGCCGCTGTTCGCGCGGCTGCGGCCGTTTGAGGTCGCGGGCTTGTCCGAGCTGCTCATCAGTCCCCCAACCGATTATTCCTTCCCCTCGGGCCACACCATGGCCTCCTTTGCCTGTGCGGGCGTGTTCTGGCACTACCGCCGGAACTTTGGCAGATGGTCGGTGGTACTGCTTATCCTGGCGGCGCTGATCGGCTTCTCGCGGCTGTATCTGTACGTTCACTTTCCCACCGACGTGCTGTGCGGCGCGCTGCTGGGGCTAGTGTTTGCCGCCTTGGCCGCGCACCTGTGTGACCGCGCCGGAGCCTACAGGATGCAAAAGAGCCGCTAAACAGAACAACACCCCGGCTGGGTGGCCGGGGTGTTGCCCTTAAGAAGAAGGAATAAAAAAATGGGTTATCTAAAACAATGTAGTAGGATTCAGGATTTGGTGTTCTCGGTTTTGTGCGCCGTATGGGCCGAGCACCCACAGCAGCCGCCGCAGCTTCCCGAGCAACCGCTGCAGCCCCCGGAGGAACGGGTCTTGATGATGCTGCGCAGAGCCAGCACCGCGAGGATGAGCAGGATTCCTGCAATGATAAATGTAGCCATAAACAAAGCCTCCAATTTGAAATTTGCTTTGATTAGCGATTGCTAACTCTCTTGCTGAGATAAGATTACCATACCTTCCGTACTTTGTCAAGCAGAAAAAGATGGTCAAAACTAACAAATTTAGTATAAATTTCTCCCTCTGTTCCGGCAGCACCTGGTTAAAAGCAGGGAAGGGGCGGGCAAATTCCAATTTCTGCCCCTTTTTTCGGCCAATTTTATTGACATGTGCGCCGCCGGTTGTTAAACTTAAAGAAAAGTCCCTTTTTCCTTTTTGAAAATAAAAGGGATGTCAGAAGAAAAGATGGAGGAATGTTCAATGAGCACAAATGCGTATGAAAGCCCATTCTCTTCCCGCTATGCAAGCGAGGAGATGCAGTATGTATTTTCTCAGGACAACAAATTTAAGACCTGGAGAAAATTGTGGATCGCGCTGGCCAAGGCCGAAAAGGCGCTGGGAATCAACATCACCGACGAGCAGATCGCCGAGCTGGAGGCCAACAAGGACAACATCAACTACGAGGTAGCCCGCGAGCGGGAGAAGCTGGTCCGCCACGACGTCATGAGCCACGTCTACGCCTACGGCTGCCAGTGCCCCAACGCCAAGGGCATCATCCACCTGGGCGCCACCAGCTGCTATGTCGGCGACAACACCGACATCATCATCATGCGCGAGGGCCTGGAGATTGTCCGCCGCAAGCTGCTCAACGTCATCGCCATGCTGGCAAAATTTGCCGACCAGTACAAGGACATGCCATGCCTTGCCTACACCCACCTGCAGCCGGCCCAGCTGACCACCGTCGGCAAGCGCGCCACTTTGTGGATTAACGAGCTGCTGATGGACGAGCAGGAGATCGAAAACCGCATCAAATCCTTAAAGCTGCTCGGCTCCAAGGGCACCACCGGTACCCAGGCCAGCTTTATGGAGCTGTTTAACGGAGATGAGGAGAAGTGCAAACAGGCCGAGCAGATGATCGCTCACGAGATGGGTTTTGAGGCCTGCGTTCCGGTCTCCGGCCAGACCTATTCCAGAAAGGTCGACTACTATGTTCTCTCCGACCTGAGCGCCATCGCCCAGTCGGCCAGCAAGTTCTCCAACGACATGCGCCTGCTGCAGAACTTTAAAGAGATGGAAGAGCCGTTCGAGAAAAACCAGATCGGTTCTTCCGCGATGCCGTATAAGCGCAACCCGATGAGAAGCGAGCGCATCACCTCACTGGCAAGATACGTCATGGTCGACGTGCTCAACCCGGCCATCACCGCCGGCACCCAGTGGTTCGAGCGCACCCTGGACGACTCGGCCAACAAGAGAATCTCGGTCGCCGAGGCTTTCCTGGGCGTCGATTCGATCCTCAACATCATGCTCAACATCTGCGACGGCCTGGTGGTTTACCCGAAGGTCATTCATCAGCGCGTCATGCGTGAGCTGCCGTTCATGGCCACCGAGAACATCATGATGTCCGCGGTCAAAAAGGGCGGCGACCGCCAGGTGCTGCACGAGCAGCTGCGCGTTCACTCCCAGGCGGCGGCCCGCGTCGTCAAGGAGGAGGGCGGCGAGAACGACCTGATCGACCGCATCGTGGCCGACCCGCTGTTTAACCTCAAGAAGGAGGAGATCGTCTCGATCCTCGACCCGAAGAACTTCACCGGACGCGCCCCGTCCCAGGTCACCGAGTTCCTCAACGAGTGTATCAACCCGCTGCTCCAGCAAAATAAGGAGATCCTTGGCGAGCACGCGGAGCTCAACGTATAAAAAAGCACGGCCTTTTGCTGGCGCTGGAGCAACAAAACGCTCCGGCGCCATTTTTTTGCGCGCAAAAGGATGGTTTTGCGCAGGACAGAATTGACTTTTTAGGGAATTTGCACTATAATAAGCGGTATAAGTGCCTGAAAATGGCAAAAATATGGCGTGATATCCTCCCTGAATTGTCAAGGAGAGGATGTTTGCCGAAAAGAAAATGGAGGATTGCAGATGAAAAGAGTTGCAAAACCGGTGTTTTTCATCGTTGCGCTGATTCTGGTGCTCTTTGCCTGCGCGTCTTTTCTGGGCTTCAACTCGAAGTACGGAGATATTGACCGCGTCTACTTGAAGGGCCTGGACGACATTGAGTGGGGAATGGATCTGGGCAATGGTGCCCTGGCGGTCTTTGCCCCAACGGACAGCGAGAATGTGACCGACCAACAGCTGCAGGAAACGGTTGCGGTGATGGAACAGAGGCTGGTCAACAAGGGAATCACCGACAGTGAGATTATGCTCGACTCCCAGAACAAGAACATTGTGGTCCGCTTTGCGCTCAAGCCGGGCGAGGAGGCGGCCGATGAGGTGATGGATCTGGGCCGTACCGGCGAGCTGGCCTTTTATGCGGGCACGCCGATCGACAGCAATACCGGCATGCTCAGTGAGGATCCGGGCGACCCGCTCCTGACCGGCGACGACGTGGACTATGCGGAGCTGCTTCTTTACCCCGACTCCGAGACCGGAGAGATGACCCCGGCGGTTGCGCTGACCTTTAAGGAGGAGGCGCAGCAGACCTGGGAAGATGCGACCAGAGAACAGGTTGGCAGCCGCATCTCGATCTTTATGGACAGCGAGATGATTTCCGCACCTACCGTCGATGAGGCGATCACCGACGGCCGCTGCGTCATCAACGGAGACTTCACCTCCGATTACGCCATCGACCTGGTCAACCAGATCAACGGCGGCTCGCTGCCAATTTCGCTGACGGCCAACAACTATGGAACTATTTCGCCGGCCTATGGCGAATATACCCATCGGGCAATCGCGGTCACCGCAGTGGCTGCCCTGGCGATTGTGGTCGTCTTGATGATTGTCCGTTACCGCCTGAGCGGCGTGGTGGCCGGCATCGCGCTGGTGGCCCAGCTGGCTGCAGCGGTTGCGGCAGTCACCGGCTTCTTTGCGGTGCTGCCGACCTTCACCCTGAATGTCCCGGCGGTGCTGGGTACAGCAGCCGCCTTTGCGCTGGGGATTGCGGCGCAGCTGCACTCCGCTGTCTGCATTAAAAAACAGCTGGCCTCCGGCAAGGAGACGGAGCTCGCTGTTCAGACTGGATTTAAGGATGCTTTCCCGCTGATTCTGGACAGCTGCATCGTGATCACCCTGGTGGCGGTGGCGCTGATCGCCGTCTTTGGTCCGGGCAGCTCGATGTTCACCTCTCCGCTGAACACCCTGTTCTCCTGGCTGGGACTGAGCAGCACAGCGGCAAGCGCCCTCTACTCCTTTGCTTATCCGCTGGTTGTGGGTGTGCTTTCGACCTTCCTTTTCCACGTGCTTGCTTCCCGCCTGATGCTGCGGTCGCTCACCGCATTTTCGGGACTGCAAAAAGCATGGCTGTATGGAGGTGACAAGTAATGAAAAATATCGCAGCAAAGAGAAAGATATTTTTAATCATTTCCGCAGCGGCCATGGTTTTGGTTGTGCTGGTGGCCGTTGTGATGGGCCCTTCGATGGGTCTGGAGCTGGGCGGCGGCACGGTCGGCATCTATGCCTATTCGACCGGAACGACGCTTGCCCCCGCTGATTTTGAAAATACCGCGGAGGAGTATCTTGGCGAGGATGTGACCGTGCAGGAACTGGACAACCTCCCCACCGGCATGACCCAGCTGGTGCTCACCGTCGCGCAGGGCTTCACCGAAGACACCCAGCAGGGCCTGCTGCAGGCGCTGACGGATGCCTTCCCGGATGCGGGCATTGAGGAATCGAGCGTCAGCACCGTTTCCCCGGCTGAGATTGGGATGCTGGCGACACGGTTTGTCATTGCAGCGGTGCTGGCTGGTGTGTTGCTGCTGATCTTCGTCGGACTGCGCTATAAGAAGACCGCAGGTTTTTCCAGCGGCGTTGTCTCGCTGGTCACCATGATGCACGACTGCCTGCTGAGCTACGGTGTGCTGGTGCTGCTGGGCTTTCGCGCAGGCAGCGCCTTTGTGGCGGCAGCGGCGACGGTGTGCTGCTGCTCGCTGATCAACAGCGTGATCCTCTATGACGCCATCCGCGAAAATCGCCGGGTCATGAGCGTCAATGCTACCGTCGCTGAGCTGCTCAACCAGAGCGTCGCTCAGTGCGCACCGAAGCTGCTCGCCTTCACAATCCTGTTGGCACTGGGAGCAGTTTGCGCTGGCGTTGTCGGGATGGTGCTGGATGTCACCGTTCTGGACATCGCGGTGCCGGTGCTGGCGGGCGTACTCTGCGCCTTCTATTCCGCAACCTGCCTGAACGGGGCTCTGTGGAGCCTCTGGCAGGAGCGTCAGCAGGGCAAAGCGGCGGCTACCAAAGCGGCAAAGGCGCCAAAATCCAAAGGTAAAAAATAATGCAATCGAAAAGCGGCGGCCAACCGGCTGCCGCTTTATTGTGCGTAAAAAAGGAGGCCTCCCAATGGGAGACCTCCTTTTTTGTGGAAGTTTATTTTGTTTCGTAGATCGGTTCGCAGGTGATGTTGACGCCCAGGCGGCGGAAGACCTTCTCATCCACCGAGGAGAGGATGACCGAGGAATGGACCTCGCAGCCGCGCAGTTTGTTCAGCTGCTCCATCGCAAGCTCGGCGGTCGGGTTGGTGGCCGCGCAGATGGAGAGGGCGATCAGCACCTCGTCGGTGTGCAGGCGCGGGTTGCGGTTGCCCAGATGGTCGACCTTCAGGTGCTGGATCGGCTCGATGATGACCGGTGAGATCAGACGGATGTCGTCGCTGATGCCGCCCAGCACCTTGAGCGCGTTGAGCAGCAGGGCAGAGGCGGCGCCCAGCAGGTCGGAGGTGCGGCCGGTGACGATGGTGCCGTCCGGCAGCTCCATCGCCGCGGCGGGCGCGCCGGTCAGGGCTGCTTTCTGCAGGGCAGGGGAGACGACCTTGCGGTCATGGATGGTGACGCCGGCCTTCTTCATCAGCAGCTCCAGCTTGAGCACCGTCTCCTCGCTGACGGCGCCCTGACGCTGGCCGCACAGCGCGGTGTAGTAGCGGCGGATGATTTCCTGGCGGGAGGCCTCGCTGACCGCCTCGTCGTCGAAGATGCAGTATCCTGCCATATTGACGCCCATGTCGGTTGGGGATTTGTACGGGCACTCGCCCAGGATCTGCTCAAAGGTGGCGCGCAGCACCGGGAAGATCTCGACGTCGCGGTTGTAGTTGACGGTGGTGGTGCCGTAGGCCTCCAGGTGGAAGGGGTCGATCATGTTGACATCGTTTAAGTCCGCGGTCGCCGCCTCGTAGGCCAGGTTGACCGGATGGTTAAGCGGCAGGTTCCAGATTGGGAAGGTCTCGAACTTGGCGTAGCCGGCCTTGATGCCGCGCTTGTGGTCGTGGTAGAGCTGGGAGAGGCAGGTGGCCATCTTGCCGCTGCCGGGGCCGGGAGCGGTGACAACGACCAGCTCGCGGGTGGTTTCGATATATTCGTTTCTGCCATAGCCCTCGTCGCTGACGATGTGGGAGATGTTGGAGGGGTAGCCCTCAATCGGGTAGTGGCGGTAAACCTTGACGCCCAGCGCCTCCAGACGCTCCTGGAAGGCCAGTGCCACCGCCTGACCCTGGAAGCGGGTCATCACGACGCTGCTGACATACAGCCCAAAGCTGCGGAAGATGTCGATCAGGCGCAGCACGTCCACGTCGTAGGTGATGCCCAGGTCGCCGCGAATCTTGTTCTTCTCGATGTCGGCGGCGTTGATGGCGATGATGACCTCAACCTGCTCCTTGAGCTGCAGCAGCATCCGCAGCTTGCTGTCCGGCTGAAATCCCGGCAGGACGCGCGAGGCGTGGTAGTCGTCGTACAGCTTTCCGCCGAACTCCAGATACAGCTTTCCGCCAAACTGCGAGATTCGCTGCCGGATGTGCTCCGACTGTGTGTGAAGATATTTTTCATTGCTAAATCCATTTTTTTGCATAACTTCCACGCCTCACTTTCAAAGATGTAAACCCGGTGAACACCGGTGCCCTCTATAATTCAACTATCTATTATACAGGAATCGCCCTCCCATTTCAAGGAAAAAGCCTGTTTTGCCGCTGCCAAAATTCGGCGCACATTTTTGCGTGAAACCGTGAAATTTGTTGGGGATGTTTCACGGGAAAGGGAAGCGGCTTTTCCCTAAAAAAGAAGGGCCCGGATAGGCCCTTCTCACAAAAAGAAAACATTTTAAAATTCCCGCGGCTTGGATTTTGCCAGTCCCACCGCGCTCAGCACGATGGCGGCGACGCCGGCGGCGGCCGCGACGATACCTAAAATCAAACCGGTAATTGAAAGACCCTTCATCTGTCCATTCCTCCTGCTTGGTTGGTTTTGGGATGCGCTTCTTTATACCTATTATTATAAGAATAATGTCCGAAAATTACAAGGGCCAAAAAAAAGAAAGATGCTCTGAAAGGAATATTTGTCAGCAGAGCAGCATCGAGCAGAGGGATTCGACCGTTTTGGGAAAGGTTCCGTCCGGCAACAGCTTCTTCTGCTGCAGGGCGCGGGAGATGGTCAGAATTTCCGGCGGCACCAGACTGGTCCTCTGCAGGAGGGCCTGGTCGCAAAAGATCTGCTCCGGCGCGCCCTGCGCCTGGATGCAGCCGTTGTGCAGGATGACAACCCGGTCTGCCCAGCGGTAAGCCTGAGCGGCGTTGTGGGTGGCGATCACCACCGTGATGCCCTCCCGTGCTAGCTGGGAGAGAATCTCGTCGATCATCTGCGCGTGTTTGGGGTCAAGGGCGGAAAACGGTTCGTCAAGAATCAAAAGCGAGGGGCGCATCACCAGGATGTCCGCGATCGAGACCCGCTTTTTCTGGCCGCCGCTCAAAAAGTGGGTGGGCTTATCCCGGAACGGGTCGATCGAGAGCTTCTGGCAGACTGCGTCCACCCGACGGCGGATCTCCTCCTCATCCAGACCGAGGTTATAAAGCCCGAAGGAGATTTCCCCCGCGACGCTGGCACAGAAAAGCTGGTTATCCGGGTCCTGAAAGACGATGCCGACCTGCCGCCGCAGCTCCAGCAGTCCTTTGCGGGAGTAATCGAGGGGCCTGCCTTCATAAAGAATCTGCCCGCCGGTGGGGCGGTAGACGCCGTTCAGGTTCAGAAACAGGGTGGATTTGCCCGAGCCGTTGCTGCCCATGATGGCCAGGCGTTCATGGCGGCGGATCTGCAGGCTGACCTGGTCCAGCGCCAGCGTTCCGTCCTCGTACCGGTAGGACAGATTGTTGATTTCCATTAAGATGTCTTGCATATGGCTTCTCCTTTCCTTATTGGGCCAGGGCGCATAGCGCGCACAGCCCACACAGCCCCGCCAGCCACAGCCCGCACAGACCCCACTGCCAGGCAGACGCGGGCACCGTTTCTTCCAGCACGCGGATACGGCCGTCATACAGCCGGCTTTCCATCGCGTCGTAGAGCAGGGAGGATTTTTTCAGCGAGCGCACCAGCAGCACCGAAAGCATCTGTCCCATGCAGCGCAGCTTGGAGGAGAAGGAGCGGTTCCCCAACCGGCAGTTCTGTGCGGTTTGGATGGCGCCGGCGATGTCCAACAGGACAAAGATGGCGCGGTAGATCAGCAGCATCAGCTCCAGCAGCAGCCAGGGACAGTGCAGGCGCCGCAGCACTGCCAGCAGGTCGGTGACGGGGGTGGTGAGGATCAGAAAATACAGGCAGGCAACGCTGGAAAACGCGACTGCCATCAGCTGAAGCCAGCTTGCAAGCGACTGGGAGCTGACGCCGAGATAGCGCGGCCCCAACGCAAGGGAGAACAGATCCTGCGGGGCGGAGGAGAGATAGAACAGGATGGCGGCCGAGCTGAGCGCCAGAAAGACGGCGGGTCCTGCCAGAAAGCGCAGATAACGTCCAGGGGAGACGTTGGCCAGCCGCAGGGTGCATCCCGCCATGCACAAAAAGATCAGCGCGCAGACCCCGGGCTGCCGGAAGCCGGCGCAGAGCAGCAGGGACCCCACCGCAAACAGGCACTTGAGCCCGGGGCTTCGTCGGCGGATGGGGGAGGAGTAGGCGAGTTTATCGAGAAGAATCATCAGCGTTTCCCTTCTTTTCGGAATGAAAAGCAGGGGCGAAAGCCGAACAGCGCCTTCGCCCCCGCAGTGTGCTTAGTCTTTTTTATACTTTTTCCGCGCTGCCAGGTATCCGAACCCGAAGCACAGCACGCCAGAACCCAGCGCGGCCTGCAGGCAGAACAGCAGGCTTTCCGTCTCGCCGCCCGGCGGCTCCAGGATGCTCTCGGCCCAGGGCTCATAGTCCGGGTCGATTGCAAGGATGGCCTCCTCCGCGGCGCCGTCCGCTCCGCCAAACTCGGAATTTTTGACGCTGAGCAGCGGGAAGGCGGCGATGATGACGCACGCAAGCAGCAGGAGTGCGATGGTGATTTTTACAGATTTTGTCATGGCAGTTTTCCTCCTTGTCCGATGAGCGGCTTAGTAGTTGGCGTAGGCAAGCTCGGAAAGCTCCCCCGAGGCGTAGGATTCCAGCGCCAGAATAACGGCGACCGAAAGCAGTCCCTCCACAATGGCCAGCGGCACCTGGGTGACCGCAAAGATGCCCAGGAAGGTGGCGACAGAGGCCATCACACCGCCCTCCGCAGCCGGATGGGCCAGACCAAGCTGGACGCTGGTGACGCAGTAGGTGAACAGGTCGCCCAGGCAGGCAGCCAGAAAGACCGAAACCGATTTGTTGACGTTGAGCTTGCGGCACAGGCGAAAGACGCCGTAGCTGACAAAAGGCCCGGCAATCGCCATCGAGAAGGTGTTGGCGCCCAGCGTGGTCAGCCCGCCGTGTGCCAGCAGCAGCGCCTGGAACAGCAGCACGATGATGCCGATTACGCTCATCGCGCTGGGGCCAAACAGGATGGCGCCCAGCCCTGTCCCGGTGGGGTGGGAGCTGGAGCCGGTGACGCTGGGGATCTTGAGGGCGGAGAGCACAAAGGCATAGGCGCCGGCCATCGCCAGGATCAGCAGCGCCTTGCGGTGTTGGGCCACCGTCCGTTTAATGGAAATCAGGCCCGCGGCCAGAAAGGGCAGGCACAGCGCGCCCCAGGCCACCGCGTGACCGATGGGCAGATAGCCCTCCATGATGTGCATCGCGCTGGCGCTGGACGGCACAGCAAACAGCAGGGCCGCGGCGCAGCTGAGGGTGAACAGTCTTTTTTCGTTTTTCTTCATGGCAAATTACCATCCTTTCCGCGCCTGTTTGAAAAGGCGCACAAAATGTAATTTCCCGGCGGAGAAATGCTTGTGTTTTGGCGCGCTGGTCCCCCAAAAAAGCAGGATGGCTATTTTGAGAATCAACGCAAAAGCGCCCTTCAGCAAAGCTGAAAGGCGCACCAAAACAAGGAATCCACCGGATTCCCAATTTTCTTGCGCCTGCTATCGTCCATAGTAGGAGCAAAACCCTTTGCTGGGCAGGTCTTCTGGCTTCGGCGTCAACAGAATCGAACCTCTTCCCACCTTGCGGCAGTGAGCGGACTGGTTGCTTTTGTTTGTTCGATCCCTCGACCGGTACAGCAGTGGCGACTGCGCGGGCATTCCCCGACTTCCCTATTCTCAAAACAGTTGCTGTTTTGCACCCGGCAAAGTTAAATTGTGAAAGATGCAGACTTTGTCTGCACCTTAAAGGTAACACAAGCGGAAAAGGATGTCAAGAGTTTTATGAATAAAATGTTAATTTCTTTCCGCTTCCGCGAGGAGGAGAAAAATGGCTTGCCCGGCCGCGCAAGAAGTGCTATCCTATAAGTAAGGAAGTTTGTGAAGGAGGGGAGTCCCATGCGACTGTTTGTGGCTATTCTGTTGAGCGAACCGGTCAAGGATATGCTGATGCAGACCATCCGGCAGCTGCAGCCCGCGGTGCTGGACGGCAGATTTTCCCGCCGGGAAAACCTGCACCTGACGCTGGCCTTTCTGGGGGAGAGCAGCCTCAAACCGGCGCAGCAGGCGCTGCATCAGCTCAGCGGGCCCTCCTTTGCGATGACGGTGGAGGGGGTCGGCCGCTTCCGGCGGGACGGCGGGGATATCCTGTGGGCCGGTGTGCGCAAAAATCCCGACCTCTCCGCGCTGGCCCTGCGGGTGCAGCAGGCCTTTTCCCAAAAGGGATTCTCGCTGGAGAAAAGGCCGTTTGCCGCCCACCTCACCCTGGGCCGGCAGGTGCTGCTGCCAGAGAGGTTTGACCTCAAAGCCTTCTCCAAAACGCTGCCCGCCAGCTCAATGCAGGTGGAGCGGGTGAGCCTGATGAAATCCGAGCGGATCAACGGGCGGCTGACCTACACCGAGATGGACTTTGTGGGATTGAATAAGAATCGCGAGCAAAAATAGTAGGGATTTTACAAAAACGATTCAAAAGAAAAATTCTTACAAAAAATCGCTTGAAAAGATTTTAAAGTAATGCTAATATGTATTTGTAACAAGCACAACCGAACAGGAGTGTGCTCTATATAAAGACACATATCCGTTTTCCGGCGGACAAAAGCGGAAGGCCTTCCGGTGGAGAGCGGTATCAAGAAGAGAAATATAGAAAGGGAGATTACAATGAACGACAACAAAATGTGGGCTCTTGTAAAAGAAAAGGCAGCTCCTGGACTTGCCCTCAAGAGAGTAGACATCCCGGAAGTTGGCACCAACGATGTCAAGATCAAAATTCACAAAACCGCCATCTGCGGCACCGACGTTCACATCTATCAGTGGAACGAGTGGGCACAGCACACCATCGCTGTTGGCCAGACTGCCGGTCACGAGTATGTCGGCGAGATCGTCGAGGTTGGTCCTGGCGTACAGGGCTTCAAGGTTGGCGACATTGTTTCCGGCGAAGGCCACATCACCTGCGGCAAATGCCGCAACTGCCTGGAAGGCCACAAGGAAAACTGCAAGGACGCTAAAGGTGTCGGCGTAAACCGCGACGGCTGCTTTGCGGAATATCTGGTCATCCCATCCTCCAACGTATGGCCGACCAACCCGAACATCCCGGAAGAGATGTACGCCATCTTCGATCCATTCGGCAACGCCACCCACACCGCTCTGTCCTACGACATGCTGGGTGAGGACGTGCTGATCACCGGCGCAGGCCCGATCGGCATCATGGCTGCTGCAATCGCCAAATTTGCAGGCGCAAGACACGTCGTCATCACCGACCTCAACGAGTACCGTCTGGACCTGGCCAAGAAGCTGGGCGCAACCAGAACCGTCAACCTGACCAAAGAGAAGATCTCTGACGTCATGGCAGAGCTGGGCATGAAGGAAGGCTTCGACGTCGGTCTGGAAATGTCCGGCGCAGGCTCCGCGCTCAACGACATGATCGAGAACATGAAGCACGGCGGCAAGATCGCGCTGCTGGGCCTGCAGAGACCGGGCACCGGCGTCAACTGGGAGACCATCATCTGGAACGGCCTGAACATCCGCGGCATCTACGGACGCAAGGTTTGGGATACCTGGTACAAGATGACCACCATGCTGGAAGCAGGTCTGGACATCTCCGCCATCATCACCCACAGACTGAACATCAAGGACTACAAGAAGGGCTTTGACGCGATGATTTCCGGCCAGTCCGGCAAGGTCATCCTCAACTGGGAAGATATCGACAAACTGGAACCACAGTCCCAGGATTGCTAATCTGACTTAGGCAACGATTAAGAAAGGGTTGATTTAGAAATGGCACGTAAAAATGACATTCTGAGCATTTACTCCAAAGAAGTCGAAGACATCAAGGCAGCCGGCCTGTTCAAGGGCGAGGTTCCGATCGTTTCTCCACAGAGCGCAAAGGTAAAGCTGGAGGACGGCAGAACCGTCATCAACATGTGCGCCAACAACTACCTGGGCCTGGGCGACAACCAGAGACTGATCGACGCAGCCAAGAGAACCTACGATGAGAGAGGCTACGGCGTTGCTTCCGTCCGCTTCATCTGCGGCACACAGGATATCCACAAACAGCTCGAGAAGAAGATCTCCGGCTTCCTGGGCACCGACGACACCATCCTGTACTCCTCCTGCTTCGACGCAAACGGCGGCCTGTTTGAGACCATCCTGACCGCTGACGACGCTGTCATCAGCGACGAGCTCAACCATGCTTCGATCATCGACGGCATCCGTCTTTGCAAAGCAAAGAGATTCAGATACAAAAACAACAACATGGAAGACCTGGAAGCCAAACTGAAAGAGGCTGACGAGGCCGGTGCCAGAATCAAACTGATTGCGACCGACGGTGTCTTCTCGATGGACGGCATCATCTGCAACCTGAAGGGCGTCTGCGACCTGGCAGACAAATACAACGCGCTGGTTATGGTTGACGACAGCCATGCGGTTGGCTTTGTCGGCAAACACGGACGCGGCACCGCAGAGCACTGCGGCGTTGAGGGCCGTGTTGACATCATCACCGGCACCCTGGGCAAAGCACTGGGCGGCGCATCCGGCGGCTACACCACCGGACGCAAAGAGATCATCGACCTGCTCAGACAGAGAAGCCGTCCATACCTGTTCTCCAACTCCCTGGCTCCAGCCATTGCAGGCGCCAGCATCGAGATGTTCAACATGCTTGAGGAGAGCACCGCTCTGCGCGACCACCTGGAGGAGGTCACCGCTTACTACCGCGACCTGCTGGTCAAAGAGGGCTTCGACATCATCCCAGGCACCCATCCATGCGTACCGGTCATGATCTATGACGAGGTTACCGCTGCTGAATTTGCAGAGCGCATGAGAGCGAAGGGCGTTTACGTTGTTGCCTTCTCCTATCCGGTTGTTCCAAAGGGCAAAGCGAGAATCCGCACCCAGGTTTGCGCAAGCCACACCAAAGAGGACATCGACTTCATCGTAAAATGCTTCAAAGAAGTCAGAGCCGAGATGGGACTTTAATCCGACAATTTGCCAATACATAAACACCAGAGAGACGGCGCAGTTTTTGACTGCGCCGTCTCTTTTTCTACTCTTGCGGCGTCAGCGGGCGCTCCGCGAGAGCATGGCCTTGCCATGCTCGGCACCCCGGGGAGAGTTTGTGCGGGGCTGGCAGCCCCTACGCCCCCTAATTTGGGCGCTCCGCGAGAGCATAGCCTTGCCATGCTCGGCACCCCGGGGAGAGTTTGTGCGGGGCTGGCAGCCCCTACGCCCCCTAATTTGGGCGCTCCGCGAGAGCATAGCCTTGCCATGCTCGGCACCCCGGGGAGAGTTTGTGCGGGGCTGGCAGCCCCTAC
>ENA-OVGE01000476-OVGE01000476.1-human-gut-metagenome-genome-assembly--contig:-NODE-476-length-38153-cov-6.281878_pt1 | contig 38153 bp, 27 predicted proteins | sample MGYA00237769_ERZ505417 | MGnify/ENA primary metagenome ERZ505417 (study PRJEB26158, sample SAMN06016403) | human gut metagenome | biome: human gut; feature: ankylosing spondylitis patient; material... | reverse complement strand
CACGGGGTCTTACCCCCGCTTCAGCCTGCCCATGGGTAGCTCACCCGGCTTCGCGGCGGCGCCGCGGGCATCCCTGCGACCGCTCGGGCGGGAGTCGTTGCGTCGGGCCATGGCTAGTCCTCCTTGGCGGGCTTGATGCGGGTGCCTGCGGCCGTGTCCTCGACCACGAGTCCCAGGGCGGCGATGCCGTCGCGGATGGCATCGGCCACGCCCCAGTTCTTGGCGGCGCGAGCCTCGGCGCGGGCGGTGACGAGGGCTTCGGCGGCCTGCTCGGCGTCATCGCCCTCGTAGCCGGCCTGCTCGCTGGCGAGGTCGACCAGCTCGTGGGGCAGCTCGGCGGCGCTGGGGCACACGGACTCGACGCCCAGGACGCCCAGCAGCTCGACGAGGACGTCGGAGGCGCGCAGCGCGACGGCACCGGCGGCGTTGGCGCCAGTCTGGTCGAGGTAGGTGTTTGCCTTCGTCACGAGGCCAAAGAGCGCCGCGAGGGCGCCGGCGGTGTTGAAGTCGTCGTCCATCTGGGCCACGAACTCGGCCGAGGCCTCGTCGACGGCGGCACCAAAGGCGCGGTCCTCGTCATTGAGCTCGTGGGTGGCAGCCGCGGCGCTCTCTGCGGCCCAGCGCAGGTTGGCGATGGTGCCGCGGACGCGCTCGAGCGTGCCCCTGGCGCCGTCGAGGCGCTCGAAGGAGAAGTCGAGCGGCGAGCGGTAGTGGGTCTGCAGCATCAGCAGGCGCACGGCGTCGGCCGGGTACTTGTCGAGCACCTCCTTGAGCGTGTAGAAGTTGCCCAGGCTCTTGCTCATCTTCTCGCCGTCGATGAGCAGCATGCCCGTGTGCATCCACACGTTGGCGAGCGGCTCGTGCCAGCAGCAGACGGCCTGCGCGTACTCGTTCTCGTGGTGCGGGAACTGCAGGTCCTGGCCGCCGCCGTGAATGTCAATGGGCGTGCCCAGGTAGCGGTGCACCATCGCGGAGCACTCGGTGTGCCAGCCCGGTCGACCCTTGCCCCAGGGCGAGTCCCACATGGGCTCGCCGGGCTTGGCGGCCTTCCAGAGGGCAAAGTCGAGCGGGTCGCGCTTCTCGTCATTGGCCTCGATGCGGGCGCCCACCTTGAGGTCGTCGATGTTGCGACCCGAGACGGTGCCGTAGCTGGGATCGCTGCGCACGGAGAAGTAGACGTCGCCATTGCCGGGGGCGTAGGCATGGCCCTGGTCGATGAGGCCCTGGATCATCTCGATCATCGCGGGTATCTCGCGCGTGGCGCGCGGGCGGATGTCGGGGTCGAGGACGCCCAGGCGGTGCATCTGCTCGATGAAGGCGTCGGAGAACTCGGCGGCGACCTCCTCGGGCGTGCGACCCTGCTCATTGGCGCGGTTGATGATCTTGTCGTCCACGTCGGTGAGGTTCTGGGCAAACGTCACCTGGTAGCCCTTGTACTGCAGGTAGCGGCGGATGACGTCGAAGGCCAGGAAGGTGCGGCCGTTGCCCACGTGGATCTGGTCATAGACCGTGGGGCCGCAGACGTACATGCGGATCTTGCCCGGCTCGATGGGCTCGAGCTCGACCTTCTTGTGAAGCTGGGTGTTATAGACGAGCATGGCTACTCCTTGTTCTCGAGCTGGGACTGCAGCTCGGCGATTCGCTTCTCGAGACGTGCGACCTTGGCCGCGAGGTCATCGATCGTGCGGTCGACGGGGTCGGGCAGGTACTCGCGGTGCTCGACGTCCTCGCGCTCGTGGATGACCTTGTCGATTGTAGTCGCGTCGCTCATGGAAAGGCAGGTGAGGCGCTCGCCCGCGGCGGAGCGCACGCGCACGCCGCCACGCGTGGTGACGTGTCCGGGCACGCCCACGACGGTGCAGTCTGCCGGGACGTCGCGCACCACCACGGCGCCGCCGCCCACCTTGACGTTGTCGCCCAGGGTGATGTTGCCCAGCACCGACGCGCCCACGCCCACCACGACGTTGTTGCCCAACGTGGGGTGGCGCTTGCCGCTCTGCTTGCCCGTACCGCCCAGCGTAACGCCCTGGTAAAGCTGGCAGTCATCGCCGATGATGGTGGTCTCGCCCACGACGATGCCCATGCCATGGTCGATGACGAAGCGTCTGCCAATCTGCGCGCCGGGGTGGATCTCGACGCCAAAGCGGCGGCGGCTCATCGTCGACAGGGTGCGGGCGAGCAGAGGGTGGCCGTGGGTCCACAGCCAGTGCTGGCGGCGGTAGGCCCAGATGGCCCGCATGCCGGGCGAGTTGAGAAGGATGGAGACGTTCGAGGTCGCCGCCGGGTCGTGCGCCCGGAACGTCTCGATGTCCTCACGAATGCGATCGAACATAAGGGTCCTTACGAGTGTGCTGCGCGGCCGGCGCCCAAGCAGGGCGCCGCGTCCAAAACGCCAACAGATTAGCTCAGAGTTGGGCCAGGCCGCTATCCGTCATATTCCATGAGCGCAACCGCCCAGGCCTCCATGCCCTCCTCGCGACCAACGAAGCCGAGCCGCTCGGTGGTCGTGGCCTTGACGCCAACGCTCGCGACGTCGACGCCGAGGGCCTGCGCGAGGTTCTCGCGCATCTGCTCGCGGTGCGGGGCGAGCTTGGGCGCCTGGGCGGCGATGGTACAGTCGCAGTCGAGCAGCTCGTAGCCGCGCCCGCGCGCGAGGCGCATGACCTGGGCGAGCAGGCCCAGCGAGTTGGCGCCCGCATAGGCGGGGTCCGTGTCGGGAAAGAGCTTGCCGAGGTCACCCAGGCGCGTGGCGCCAAGGATGGCGTCTGCCACGGCGTGGGTGGCGACGTCTGCATCTGAGTGGCCGAGAAGTCCCAGCGTGTGGGGAATCCTTACGCCGCAGAGAATGAGGTCGCGGCCCTCGACGAGCTTGTGGACGTCGTAGCCGTGTCCGATCCTTAGCATGAGGCGCCTCCTCGCAGGCAGCAAGCCGGTACGTCCCCGGCCTCGATGCGCGCGGCAAGTATGGCCTCGATGGGCAGCTTGTCCTCGGGCACCGTAACCTTCATGTTGTCGCTGGGGCTTGCCACGCACGCGACGCGACCGCCCGCGCGCTCGACGAGACTGGCGTCGTCGGTGCCGACGAAGCCCTCCTCGAGCGCGGCAAGGTGCGCCGCGAGCACGTCGTGGGCGCGGAAGACCTGCGGGGTCTGCACGGCCCAGAAGCGCGAGCGGTCTGGAGTGGACTCGACGATGCCGTCCGCGCCTACGACCTTGAGGGTGTCGGCGCTGGGATGCGCGCAGATGGCGCCGGCGAGGGTCTCGTCGGAGCGGACGCGCTCGATGGCGGCCTCGATGGTGGCCGGCTCGATGAGGGGGCGCGCCCCGTCATGGATGGCGATGAGCGCGCACTCCCGAGCCGCGCGGATGCCGGCGAGGCAGGACTGCTGGCGCGTCTGCCCGCCCTCCACGAAGGTCACCGGCGTGTCGAACTCGACCTGCGAGACGACCTCGGCCGTCTCGGCGACGCGACCGGCCGGGCACACGACGACGACCTGCGCAACAGAGGGCGCCTCGGCAAAGGCCGCGACGGACCAGTCGAGCACGGGCAGGCCGCACAGCTCAACGTATTGCTTGCCCGCGGGGTCGCCAAAGCGCAGGCCAAGACCACCGGCCGCGATGACGGCCACCGTGTCTGGCCCAGACGGCGCACCCGCCTTGTCGCTCGCGAGAATTGCCATGCGCTACTCCTTCTTGCCCCACATGCGGTACAGGCTGTCGGCAAGGATGGAGGGGTTCTTGACGCCTAGGTCGTCGAGGCGCGACGGGTTCTGCTCGATGTCGTCCATGAGCTCGCGCAGGTTGCCGTACTCGTCGACGATCTTGTCGGCCATGCCCTCGCGGACGACCGAGACGCGGCTGAGGGTGCGCAGGCCCAGCGGCACCATGACGCTGTCCTCGCGCAGGTCCTCGTAGCCCAGCACCTTGGCAACGCGCTTGGGTGAGCGCCACTGCGAGGGGTCCGCGGCATGAAGCTTCTCGCGAATGGCCTCGGCGTTCTCCTCGGAGGAGTCGCGAGCGTAGTCGCGGATCATGAGCAGGTACTCGGACTCCATGTCGCCCACGAGCTGCTCGCGCTGCATCTCGACGGTGCGTCCCTCGCTGCCCAGCTGGTCGACGCAGCGGTCGATCTCGTCGGCGGCGGTCATGAGCGTCTCGAAGTAGTTGAGGATCGTCGTGACGTCTGCGAGCGTGACGTAGTTGTCGAGCTCGAGCGTCGTGAGGCGCAGCAGCGCGTGGTCGAGCGCCTGGCGCGTGGTCTGCAGCGTGGTGATGAGCTGGGAGGCGCTAGTCATGAGCTCGGCGACGCCGCGCAGCTGGTGCGACTTGCCGCCCACGTAGAGGTTCACGACCTGGCGGCGCTCGGAGACCGAGATGACGAGGGCCTTGGTGAGCAGGCTCATGCGCGCGGCGGTGCGGTGGCGCATGCCCGTCTCGCTCGTGGGCAGGCTCGGGTCTGGGTTGAGGTGGAAGTTGGCACGCAGGATCTGCGTGAGGTCGCGGTCGACCACGATGGCGCCGTCCATCTTGGAGAGCTCGAACAGGCGGTTGGCCGTGAACGAGATGTTGAGCGGGAAGCCGTCGTTGCCGGCGGAGAGCACCGTGTCGGTGTCTCCCACGCAGATGAGGGCCCCGAGGTGGCCGGCGATGATCATGTCGAGCGCGCGGCGCACGGCGGTGCCGGGGGCCGTGATGGCGATGGCCTCGTTGAGGCGCTCCTCGATCGTGGGCTCGCGCTGCTCGGCGGCCTCTGGCGTCGCCACGTCTCCCGAGGTGGTCTCGTTAGTTTCTGGCTCCATGGCGCCCCCTCCTTGCAGAATAGTCATTCATCAAAGTATACGCGCCGCCGCCCGCAGGTTTTGGGCCACCGCGCGAGGTCATGAAAAAAGGCCCGCACCCCTGGGGATGCGGGCCCTACCATCAGTCGGCTTCGAGTCGTAGAGAGCCGGCGATGAGACGAGCTTGGGTGGCCTTAGGCCTCGTTGGCCTCGGCCTTGCCGGCGGCGGCAGCCTTGCCGGCGACAGCGGCGACGTGCTCGCGGCCAAGCTCGGTCCACTCGGGCTCCTCGTCGGGCAGGGAGCCGGCCTCCTTGGTGAAGAGCTCCTTGAGGCAGTTCACAGCGACGATGAGGCCGAGGATGACGAGCAGAATTGCGAAGAAGAGCTGCAGGCCAGAGGTGGCGATGACGGTCATGCCACCAGCCTGGAGGGCGGTCACGCAGCCCATGATGGACTGGGCGAGCGAGGTGAAGGTGCAGCAGAGCAGGAACACGACGGGCACGTAGAGCATGGCGCCCTTACGGCCGGTGCACTTGCAGAAGACGGCGAGCGTGATCATGGTCATGCCACCGAGCAGCTGGTTGGAAGCACCGAAGAGCGGCCAGATGTTGAGATAGCCGCCGAAGGTGAGGGCGAGGCCCGGGACCAGGGTAACGACCGTGGCGAACCAGGGGTTGCCGAGGACCTTCATGGCACCCTGCTTGGAGTCGATGGCCAGGGCGTCGTTGGTCTGGGCGAAGAACTCGGAGAAGGACGTGCGGGCGATGCGGGCCACGGCGTCGAGCGAGGTCAGGGCCAGGGCGGAGACGTTCATCGTCATGAAGACGGTGGCGACGGTGCCATCGACGCCGAAGGCCTGCATGCCGCGGGAGATGCCGGCGGCAAAGATCTGGAACGGGGTGGAGGCAACGGGGTTGCCGGCGGCGTCGACGACGTTGAGGGCGCCGGTGCCGGCGGTGTTCATGTCAGAGAACATGATGCCGGCGATGACGATGGCAAGGATGCCCACGAAGGACTCGACGATCATGGCGCCGTAGCCAACGGGCAGGGCGTCCTTCTCGTTGGAGACCTGCTTGGACGAGGTGTTCGAGGACACGAGGCTGTGGAAGCCGGAGAGGGCGCCGCAGGCGACGGAGACGAACATGACCGGGAACATCATGCCAGACTTGGTGGTGAAGCCGGTGAACACCGGGGCAGTGATGGTGGCCTGGCCCTTGACGCCCAGGACGACGATGCCGAGCACGGCGCAGACGATCATGACAATCATCATGATGGACGTGAGGTAATCGCGCGGGGTCTTGAGGACGTCGATGGGCATGGCGCCGGCGAAGACCAGGTAGACCATGACGACGGCGATCCACTGGTTGAGGTCGAGGTACAGCGGGAACTGCATGCCCACGGCAAACATGGCGACCATGAGGACGACGCCCAGGACGAACTCCTTGGCACCCTCGAGGTCGAACTTCTTGCAAGCCCAACCAAAGGCCATGGCAACGAAGGTGAACAGGATCGAGATCGTGCCGGCGCAGCCGGCGGCGTAGGACTTGGTGAAGTCGATGCCGCCCTCGGCAGCGGCGGTGTACTTGAAGGTGCCGCAGACCATCGAGGTGAAGGCCGCGATGACGATGATGCAGAACAGCCAGCTGAACAGCAGGAACAAGCGGCGGCCGGTGCGGCCGATGTACTTCTCGACGAGCTGGGCAAGCGACTTGCCGTTGTTCTTCATCGAGGCGTAGAGGGCGCCGAAGTCGTGGACGGCACCAAAGAAGATGCCTCCGACGAGGACCCACAGGGCAACCGGGAGCCAGCCGAAAGCCATGGCCACGATGGTGCCCGTGACGGGACCGGCGCCGCAGATCGAGCTGAACTGGTGCGAGAACACGGTGAAGCAGGAGGCCGGGGAGAACGAGTTGCCATCCTCCATGCGGCGGGCGGGGGTGATGGCGTCGGCGTCGACACCCCACTTGTTGGCGAGCCAACGGCCATACAGCATATAGCCACCAAAGAGCAGCACGGCGGCTGCAACCATTACGACGATTCCGTTCACAAGCGCTCCTTCCATAGCGAGAGAAAAGCCAGTGCGCAAAAAAAGAGGGGCCGTTGGGTTCCTCCCCGACGGCCCCTCTTTAGGCCGCCCGTTAGCAACGGGCGGCGAATCAGCCACCCGTATTAGATAATGACGACCTCAATAATGGATAGCTGCTTGTTCATGGCGTTACTCTCTCGATTCACTTGGGCACGCATCCCCACGCGCCATCTCCAGTGGATGGTTCGAAATCATGACACATCGGTGAGCGACGTCAAGGAACAGGGCAAATGTTGCCCGATATCGAAACGGACGCGAAACAGTATTCAACAATTCTCGAAATCTATGCGAAGTGCGAGGTTGGGGACCACGGGGAGCGCCACATGCCATCGAGCGAGGTCAACGGGGGCATCGCGAGGGCGGTGGCATGCGCCGCCCGCCCGCTGCGACGCATGGCCGCGCCCTTGTTACCATAGGAGTAGCGAAGAAGGGAGGGCGCATGGCGCTCGATCCACACCAGGAGGACTTCCAGCGGCTGAGCCTGCGCTACGCCGCCACGCTCGACCCCGGCGACCCGTTTGGCATGGCGCGCAAGGCCGAGGAATTCAGCAGGCGCTTCGTCCAGAAGCGCGACTCGCTGCCACAGACCGACGACGACCGCGCGTTTGGCCTCGTTGCCCAGGCGGCCCAGCTCATCGACTACGAGCTGCCGTTCGCCACGGCCGTGAGCGCCCCGCAGACGATTCGCGAGGCGCGCAAGCTGCTCACCGAGGCGCTCGAGCTCGACCCCGACTGCCTCGACGCGCGCCGCATGATCGCCGCCGCCGACTCGCGCACGCCAACCGCCTACCACGACTACCTTGTCCAGGACGCCCCGCAGGTGCGCGCCCAGTGCGAGCGCGCCCGCGACGCCGCGCTCGCCGGCGCCAGGGGCTCCTTTGCCGAGCTCGCCCAGGCAAGCGCCGCCCTCGCGATGCGCCCCTACCTGCGCTGGATGGCCGCCGCATCCTCGACCTCGCTCATCTGCGGCCGCTACCGCATGGCGATCGACGAGGCGCGGGAGGCCCTCGCGATCGAGCCCGGCGACCCGGCCGACGTCTCGTACACGCTCGCCCTCGCCTACGCCAAGCTCGAGGACGAGGAGAGCTACGGCCAGCTGCTCGCCAGCGCCGAGACGACGCACGGCGCCGCCTGGTACTCGCTCGCGCGCATAGCCCTGCTCTACAAGCAGGAGAGCCGCGAGGAGGCGGCCCGCGAGGTCAGGCACTTGCTTGACGCCTACCCCAACGCCGGCACCACGCTCGGCCGCCAGGACGACCTCCCCGATGGCGTCTACGCGCGCATCTGCGTGACACCCATGAGCGAGGACGAGCTCATCCTCGCCACCTCCGAGGCCACGGTGCTTCTGCAGGAGGGCTGCGACGACCACGAGCGCGGCTCGCTGGGCTCATGGCTCGCCAACCTGCCCGAGGTCATCGAGGCGCAGGAGCGCGAGCTCGCCGCAGACCCCACCCTTGGAGAGGAGGACCAGCAGTGAGGACCAGCCAGCAGCTGAGGTCGGAGCTCTACGACCGCCTCGCCCAGCACAAGAGCCTCGAGCTGGGCGGCCTGTCCGACGACGCCTACGCGGAGCTGCGCCAGGCCGTGGTGGCAGACCCCGACACCTACCTCACGCGCGGCGATGACAGAGCGTTTGCCGAGGTGGTCCGCGCTGTTGCCGCCAACGAGGATGACATGGCCTCCGAGGAGCTCATCGATGACGACGAGGCCTACGCCAAGGCCGTCGACAGCAGGCTCGACCGGCTCCACAACCGCTGCGAGCACGCCTTCGAGACCTATCCCGGCACCGACGACGCCATTGCGATGATGGCGATGATTCGCTCGAGGGAGCCCGACACCTCGCTCGCGAAGCTGCAGGGCGCCCGAACGCAGGTGCTGCCCCAGCACGAGGAGGTTGCCCGCAGCGCCGGCCTCGCCATGACCAAGCCCAAGCCCGGCCAGGACGTGTGGGAGTGCGTCGACGAGCGCCCGCGCCTGCGCCTGCTTGCCACCATCGCCCGCGCGCAGGCCGAGACCGGCCGCTACCGGGGCGCCTGCGCCACCTGCGAGCAGATCATTGGGGAGAACCCCAGCGACATGCTCGGGGCGCGCTTCACCTGGGCCATCTGCCTGGCGAGGCTCGAGGACGAAAAGGGCCTCGATGACCTCGACGCCCAGTTTGGCCGCGCGGGCAACGCCTGGATGCACCTCGCCCGCACGCTGCTGCTCTTCAAGCTTGGCCGCATCCCCGCGGCAAAGCGCGCACTCAAGGGCTACGCGAGGCTCTGCCGCGGCGGCGCCCACGCCCTGCTGCGGCCCACGTTCGTGGAGCCCTACCTGCCGGCGCGCCCGCCGTTTGACCCCGGCAGCTACACCGAGGCTCGGCTCGCGGTGCACGAATGCGACCCCGTCATCATGGATACGCCCGACTTCCTCGCCTGGGCCAGCTCCCAGGACGGCTTCTCCGAGCAGGCGCGCGCCTTTGCCCGCGACAACGACCTCGACTGGTAGTGGTAGTGCGCCCAAGCTCTGATATACTCACATGCGCAGTCCCCATCGTCTAGCGGCCTAGGACGCCACCCTTTCAAGGTGGATATCGCGGGTTCGAATCCCGCTGGGGGCACCATTGAACCCGAGACGGCCTCAGCGATGGGGCCGTTTTTTATGGGCGTCTCCCCTCGCACGCGGGATTCGAACCCGAGAGGGGCGAGCTCGAGCAAACGCGCCAAGCGTTTGCCGAGGTCGCGCGCAAGCCGCCGCAGGCGGCGCGGCGCACGCGGGCGGCGCAGCCGAACGCGGACATCCCGCTGGGGGCACCATTGAATTCGAGACGGCCCCAGCGATGGGGCCGTTTTTTGCCTTCTCGCGCACCCATATTTACGTGTCGGCAAGCTGAGCACCCGCTTTTACGTGCTAGCAGGCCATCTAGCACGTAAAAGCGGGTGCTCGATGTTTTGAGGCACGTAAAATCGGGTGCTTAATGAGCGGGACGATGGCAGCAAACGCGCATGAGCAGCACAAGAGTGCGATGACGTAAAGCGCGCATGCGCAGGCAAGCCAACAGATGGCGCGGCAATATAACAACTAGCCATGGGCGAGAAAAGCGGCTACACTACCCGTTTGTTAAAACAAACCTGGTCTGAGCGCACGCACCTCAAACGAATCGCGTAGCCCGCAGCCACAGCCAGACCGCCTGTCGTTTTCAAAGGGACGGCAATGAAGCACATCCTCATGGCCTGCGGTACGGGCATCTGCACATCTTCGCTAGTTCGCGAGCGCGTCTGCCGCTTCCTTGACGCACACGGCTATGCCGGCCGCTACGACGTCACCCAGTGCAAGATGGCCGACGTCCCCGAGCTCGCCGGCGACCACGACTTCCTCATTGCCGTGACGCTCATCTCGGGCACCCTCGGCATCCCCTACGTCAATGGCGTCCCGTTCCTCACGGGCGCCGACGCCTCGGACTCCGAGCGCACGCTGCTTGCCCTCATGAACGCGCCCAGCTGCACCGAGGCCAAGGTCCCCTGCTACGCCTAGCGGACGCACGCAAGCATGACAAAGGGCTCTGACCCCCTTGTCACATCAGGAAGGGCGGCCACCCCGCATGGGATGGCCGCCCTTTTCGTGTAGATGGTAGGGACGGTGGGGTTCGAACCCACAAGCCTTTCGGCAGAGGTTTTTAAGACCCCCGCGTCTGCCAATTCCGCCACGCCCCCGGGCGCAACAACCTTAGCGCAACGAGAAGAGCCGTGGGGCCCACGCAACGGGCGACGGCTCGCCGCAGGCGGCAGCGTCGGCCGCGAGCGACAGGCCAAAGAGCAGGTCGCTCTCGCTCACCGTGAGCCGCTCGACGCCGCAGGCGCGCATGAGCTCGCCCACGCAGACCGAGCCGGCCACGATCACGCCGGCACGCTTGGGCTGCAGGCCCACCACGCCGCGACGCTGCTCGAGGGACATGCCGGCGAGGCGCCCGGTGAGCTCGTCCACCTCGGAAAGTTCGAGGTCGTGCAGGTGCACGAAGCTGGGATCGTAGGGGTCGAGCGCGGCGGCGATCGCCACGAGGGTGGTCACCGTGCCGCCCACGCACACGAGCCTGCCGGCCCGCGCCACGGCGGGGGCGCCCCCGGGCAGCTCGCCCGCAAGGCGCTCGCGGCAAAACGCGCGGGCTCGCTCAAGGTCGTCGGCGGCAAGCGGCTCCTCGCCCGAGAGGAACAGGTCGGTCAAGCGGCGGCAGCCGACATTGAGCGAACGAACCGCCTCGAGCCCGACGCCATTCGCGCCCAGCGTGCCCACCGCGACCTCGGTGGAGCCACCGCCGTTGTCGGCCACGACGATGCGTTGGCCCGCGAAGTCCTGGGCCACGCCCAGAAACGTGAGCGAGCCCTCGACCTCGCCGGGAATGACCTGCGGGTCAACCCCCAGCCCGCGAAGCGCGCCCAGCAGGTCCTCGGAGTTCGAGGCGTCGCGAGCGGCGCTCGTGAGCGTGCAGCAAGCAACCTCGACGCCGGCCTCGCGGGCCGCCTCGAGGTAGCCGCGCACGCAGGAGACGACGCGCTCGCACGCGGCGGCCGACAGGGAGCCCGTCTCGGCCACGCCCTCCCCCAGGTTGCAGATGGTCGAGGTCTTGGAGCAGCTCTCGACGTGGCCGACCGCGACGCTCGCCACGCCCAGGCGGCAGGTCACGGTTCCGATGTCGATGACGGTGACGCGTCCCATCTATCCAACTCCCTGGGTCGAGGGGTCATAGCCAAAGATGAAGTCGAGCACCGAGGTGTACCAGGGCGTCGGTTCCTCGTCGGTCGTGGCGGACGTGTCGTTGGTGACGCTCTCGTCGGTCGTGGCGCTGCCCGAGTCGGTCACGCCGTCCATGTCGACGGCGGTGTCGCCCTCCTGGACGTAGCCGCGGCGGCGCGCCTCGTCCTCGATGCCCTCGCGGGTCATCAGCGAGTCGACCTCGCTCTGGAGGGTCTGGGCGCTCGAGGTGGCGGCGTCGAGGCGCTGGGCGAGCACGGCGTTGGTGCGGCGCGCGCCGTAGAGGGCCTTGGCGGGCGAGTAGAGCGCGCCCAGCACGACCACGATGATGCCCACGACGATGCACAGCATGAGGTGCGAGGAGCACCAGCCCACAACCGCCTGCGCGGGAGAGGCCTTGGCGGCGCCCCGCTCGCGGCCACGCGAGGCCACGCGGCTCGAGGCATGGGCACAGCCCTGCTCGGAGGCGCGCTCGCGAACGCGGCCGCGCGCCTGGTCGCGCCCATGAACGGCACGGTCGCGCGCATGCGTGGGGCGAGCAACGCGCGCGTTGTCGGAGGCGCGGTAGCGCGCGGACCCCTCGGCGCCGCGCGGGCGCTGCGGCTGGCTGGAAAAATCGGTCATGAATGTTCCTGCTTCGTTTCTGCTGCGGTCGAACACATGTCTGCGAGGTCGCGCCCGTCCGGGAAGCCGGGCGGGCGCGTCTACTCGCTTCAGTTAAGCAGGCAACAGTTTAGCCCTCGCGCTTGGCCTGGGCCCAAAGCTCCTCAAGCTCATCATGCGAGAGGTCCTCGAGAACGGCTCCCCGCTCGCGGGCCGCCCCCTCCATGGCAGACCAGCGCGAGCGGAACTTGTCGCAGCTCAGGCGCAGCGCCGTCTCGGCGTCGACGCCCTCCTTGCGGGCGACGTTGACCAGGCCGAACAGGACGTCGCCCAGCTCCTCGGCCGCAGCCTCGCTGCCGCGGTCCTCGTTCGAGAACTCCGCGCGCTCCTCGTCGACCTTTGCCCAGACGTCTTCGGTGGTCTCCCAGTCAAAGCCGCAGGCGGCAGCCTTCTTCGAGATCTTCTGGGCCTGCATGAGCGACGGCAGGGCGCGCGGCACGGCGTCGAGCAGGCTCGTGGGGGCCTCGCCCTCGGCATCCGCCGCGCCCTTGCGCTCCTCGAGCTTGACCTTGCTCCAGATGTCGAGCACCTCGTTGGCGTCGCTGGCCGAGGCACCCGAGCCAAACACGTGCGGGTGGCGCCTCACGAGCTTGTCGTCGAGGTCGCGGCAGATGTCGGCAAACGTGAACTCGCCGGCGTTGGCGGCGATCTGGGCGTGGAGCAGCACCTGCATGAGGACGTCTCCCAGCTCCTCGCGCAGGTGGGTGGGGTCGTGCGCCTCGATGGCGTCGACGGCCTCGTAGGCCTCCTCGATCATGTTCTTCTTGATGCTCTCGTGCGTCTGGACGCGGTCCCAGGGGCAGCCGTCGGGCTGGCAGAGGCGCCAGATCGTGCGGACGGCCTGCTCGAGCTCGCGCTGGCGGCCGGGGGCGTCGGCGCGCAGGCTCGTCTGGGCATCGGCGCGTGCGCGGGGGCCGTCGTGGTCTCCGCCCAGGAGCTCGACGAGCCCGGCCTCAGAGAGCTTCTCGACCACGCCGGCCGCCATGTGGCGGGCGCCCTCGAGGCCCGGGTGCAGGCGGCCGTCGGCATAGAGCGAGGGGTCGGCCGGCACGAGGTCCGTGCCGTCGACGAAGGTGAGGCCCAGGCGGGCGCACTCGTCACACAGGATGCTCGCGACCCAGACCAGCGTGCGGCCGCAGGCGCGCGGCTCGTCGACGTCGGCACGCCAGACGGGGCTCAGCACGAAGATGGCCGTGTCGCGGAAGCGGTCGGCGAGCTTGGCGAGGTAGCGGCTCATGTTCTCCACGAGCTCGGCCCCGCTTGCGGTGTGCGACCAGTCGTTGGTGCCGTAGGCCACGACGATGGCCGCGGGCGGGTTCTCGCGCAGCAGCTTCATGCCGCGCAGGGTGTGCGCGTCGAAGTGATGGCCGGCAATGGCCTGGTTCACGAGGTCGAGGCCGAGCACGCGCGAGACGCGCGCCGGCCAGGTGCCACCGGGCTGCCCCACGACGTAGCCCTGGGTAATCGAGTCGCCCAGGGCAAGCAGATAGCCGCGCTCGGGCGCGCGCTCGAGGCTGCCGTTGGTCGAGAGGTTGCCCACCGCAACGGACATGAGGCAGGGAAGGTAGACGACCACGTGGGCGGGCGCGTGGCCTTCGTTGGGGAAGCGCAGCGTGACGGGGCCGTCTGCCACGGGGGCCGTGAGGACGTAGGCGCCGTCGACGTACAGGTCGATGCCGTCGACGAGGCCCGCCTCGGGCTCGCGGTCGTCGCCGCGGCCGCGGGCGAGCTCGATCGTCTCGCGCACGGCGGCGCTCTCGAGGTGCAGGGGCCGCACGACGGAGCAGTCGAACGAGACCTCATCACCATCGGTGACCAGGTCAATCGTGACGCCGGCCGTGTAGCTCGCGGCGCGGGCGCGACCGGCCTCCTTGGCGGCGTCCATCTGCTTGTCGGACATGCGCGACGGCCTCACGAGGCCGTCGGGGCGATAGACGAGGTGGTGCGCGCCGCGGATGAACGACGCGATGTTTGCTGCAGTCATACTCGTTTCCTCTCCTTGGTTTTGCGCCCAGTGTAGCGCCGGAGACGGTGTCCTCCCATAACCCTGACGCGACCCTTACGCCAGGCCCTCTTCCTCGGGATAGCGCACGCCCCACTGGCGGCGCAGCTGCGTCATGATGGCCATGACGTCGGTGGTGTAGGCGATCATCGCGTCCTCGACCGCATCCCCCGCGACGGCGCGCTCGAGGTCTGCCACCTCGTAGCACAGCGCGTAGGCCTCCTCGCCCACGTGAATCTCCTCGCGGCGGTTGTCGGCCGTCCAGGTGATGGTGGCGCGGTCGGCGCGCGGGTAGTTCATGATCTCGACGTAGCAGTCCTCGAAGGAGAGCATCGCACGCTTGGGCTGCTTGGAGTGCAGCGACATCGTGATCGTGGCCATCTGCATCTCGGCGTTGCGCATGACGATGCCGCTCGTGACGTCGACGCCCGTCTCGCACGCGTTGCAGATCGAGATGACGTCAACGGGCTGGCTCACCAAGAACAGGCGGGCGAGCGTAACGGGGTAGACGCCGATCTCGAGCATGGCGCCGCCGGCGAGCTTGGGATTGTAGAAGTGATTGTTGGGGTCGTAGTCCTTGTAGCTGCCAAAGTTGAGTGTGGCGAGGTTGAGCTTGCCAAAGTCGCCGGCCATCGCGCGGGCGATGAGGCCGCGGTAGAGCGGCATGTGCAAGATCGTGGTGCCGTCGATGAGCTGCACGTGGTTCTTGTCGGCGATGGCCTGGGCCTCAGCGAGCTCCTCGGAGTTGAGCGTGATGGACTTCTCGCACAGGACGTGCTTGCCTGCCCCCAGGGCACCGCGCAGGAACTGGATGTGGGTGTTGTGGGGCGTGGTGATATAGACGACATCGACCTCGGGATCGGCGTAGAGCTCCTCGGGGGTGTCGTAGACGCGCTCGACGCCCCAGCGCTGGGCGTAGGCGTCGGCCTTTGCGCGCGTGCGGTTCTGCACGGCCACGAAGTGGCGGCCGGCAAGCGCCAGGGCCTGCGCCATCTGGTTGGCGATGACGCCGCAGCCGATGACGGCCCAGCGCAGCTGCGGGGCCTCGAAGATGTCCGTGGGGAACGGCTTGTTGGCAACGGCCTCGAACGCGGCGGCGGCAGAAGCCGCGGAGTCGATCGCCTGGGGGTTGGTGACGAGTGCCATGGGTGCTCCTCTCCCGCGGCCCGGCCCAAGCGGGCGCCGGCCGCGCTGTGCGTGCTTAACGCGCCTAATTATCGCCGCCAAGAGCGAGTTTTAGGCGCGTTTGCCACACATTGCATGAGAGAAGCGCAGGCGCTACTCCTCGGGCTCGTCGTCGCCGCCGGCGAGCTCCAGGACCGCGAGGGCCTGCGAGACGACGTCGGCGTTGCCGCGGGCTATGGGATAGGCGACCTTCTCGGTCTTGGGATAGACGAGGGCGCGCTGCTCCTTGAGCCTGAGCGTGAGGTCGCGGTTGCACTTGAGTCCCTGGAACATGAGACGGCCGCTTGCGACCGACACGCTCGCCACGCCCAGGCGCTGGGCGCGCACGCGGATGCGCGTGCGGTCGAAGAGGTTCTTGGCCGCCTGCGGCAGGCTGCCGAACTTCTCCTCGCACTCCCTCTGCAGCGCGTCGACCTCGGCGAGCTCCACGGCGCAGGCGAGCTTGCGGTAGACGAGCACGCGGCGGTCGACCTCGGGCAGGTACTCTTCGGCCAGGTAGAAGTCGGCCGGCAGGTTGATGTTGACCTCGCTGCTCGCGAGCTCCTCGCCACTCTCGCCCTTGGCCTCGGCCACGGCCTCGCCCAGCATCTGGGTGAACAGGTCGAAGCCCACGCTCGAGAGGTTGCCGTGCTGCTCGGCGCCCATGAGCGAGCCCGCGCCGCGGATCTCGAGGTCGCGCATGGCCACGCGCATGCCGCTGCCCAGCTCCTGGAACTCGTTGATCGCCGTGAGGCGCTCGGTGGCCTCGGGCGTGAGCGGGCGCTCGCCGGGGAACATGAAGTAGGCATAGGCCTGCGTGCGCCCACGTCCCACGCGACCCTTGAGCTGGTAGAGCTGCGCGAGGCCCAGGCGCTGCGAATCCTCGATGATGAGCGTGTTAGTGTGCGGGTTGTCGATGCCGCTCTCGATGATGGTGGTCGCCACCAGCACGTCGATCTCGCCGCGCTGGAACTTCATCATCATGTCCTCGACCTGCTTGGCGCTCATCTTGCCATGCGCCACGCCCACGCGGGCCTCGGGCGCGGCCTCGAGCACGCGGGCTTCTGCCTCGTCGATGGTCTTGACGCGGTTCGACACGTAGTAGACCTGGCCCTTGCGCGCGAGCTCGGCGCGGATCGCCGCCGAGACGACGTCGGGGTCGTACTCCCCCACCGTCACCTTGACCGGCAGGCGGCCCGGCGGCGGGGTCATGATCATGCTCATGTCGCGCACGCCGCTCATCGCCATCTGCATGGTGCGCGGGATGGGCGTAGCAGACAGGGTGAGCACGTCGACCTGCTCGCGCATGTTCTTGAGCTGCTCCTTGTGCTGCACGCCAAAGCGCTGCTCCTCGTCGACGATGACGAGGCCCAGGTCGTGGGGGTTGACGTCGCTCGAGAGCAGGCGGTGCGTGCCCACGAGCACCGAGATCTTGCCGCTCGCGAAGCCCTCGAGGGCAAGCCTCTGCTGCTTGGCGGTGCGGAAGCGGCTCATGACGTCGACCTCGAAGTCGAACGGGGCAAAGCGGTTGAAGAACGTCTCGTAGTGCTGCTGGGCAAGGATCGTGGTGGGGCACAGGACCATGACCTGGCGGCCCTCAGCCACGCACTTGAAGGCCGCGCGCAGGGCCACCTCGGTCTTGCCGAAGCCCACGTCGCCGCACAGCAGGCGGTCCATGGGACGGGCCGTCTCCATGTCTGCCTTGATGTCTGCCACGGCGGTCTTCTGGTCTGGGGTGAGCTCGTAGCTAAACGAGGCCTCCATCTCCTGTTGCTCGGGCGTGTCGGGGGCAAACGCGTGGCCCTGGACGCTCGCGCGGCGGGTATAGAGGTCGACGAGGTCAAAGGCGAGGCGCTTGGCGTTCTTGCGCGCCTTGTTTGTTGCGCGCGACCAGTCAGCCGTGTTGAGGCGCGTGAGGCGAGGGCTCGAGCCATCGGGGCCCACGTAGCGGGTGATGCGGTCGACCTGCTCGAGCGGCACGAAGAGCTTGTCCTGGCCCGCGTACTCGAGCAGGAAGTAGTCGCGCTCCTTGCCGCCCACCTCCTGGCGCACGATGTCAGCGAACAGCGCGATGCCGTGCGTGGCGTGGACGACGTAGTCGCCGGGCTTGAAGGGGAACGTGATGCTCGTGGGGTCGACGCGGCGGCGGGCGCGGTGGCGGGCCATGCGCACCGACAGGTCGCCCACCGACAGCACGGCAAGCTTGGTCGTGGGGGCAACAATGCCCGCGGGCACGGCGGCGTCGGTGAAGGTCACCTGGCCGCGAGGCAGGGGCGGCGCCGCGGCGGGGTCGTTAGCAGACGGGTCGAGGGCCGGCACGCCGTTCTCGGCGGCCTGGGCCAGCGACTCTCCAAACATGATGTGCTCGTCGCCAAAGTTGAGCTCGAGGTGCTCGCGCGTGGCGCGGTCGGGCACGGCGAAGAGCACCGCGCAGTTGTCGTTGATGAGCTGGCGCACGCGGCCCAGAAGGCGCGTGTCGGAGCCGGCGATGCCCGGCTGGCGAATGGGCAGCTCGGCGGTGACGGAGGTGCCGGCACGCAGCATGCTCGCGAACGAGAGACGCTGCTGAGAGCCAAAGTCGAGCTCACGCGGCAGTGTGTAGAGGCCGGCGGTCTCAGCGCCCGCGTTTCTCGCGAGCTCCTCGACCTCGTCGGAGGCGCGGGTGCAGTCGTCGAACAGGGAGCGGGGCTCGGCTAGGCAGACGAGTGTCTCGGCCGCGATGTGCTCGAGCGGGCTCGCCGTCTTGCCGTAGAGGGCGGCGAGGTAGCGGTCGAGCGAGGGCTCGGGGCTGCGCGCCTCGATGAGCTCGAGGTCGGCGGCAACGGCGGTGCTCGCCTGGGCATCGGTCCACAGGGCCTTGCGCGCGCGGGCGATTGTCTCGTCGGTGAGGGCGAGCTCGCGGCAGGGGCGCACGGTGACGCTCTCGAGGTCGCCGATGGTCTGGCCGGTGGCGCCGACCATGCGCCTCACGCGGTCGATCTCGTCGCCAAAGAACTCGATGCGCACGGGCACCGTGTCCTGCGAGGGGAACACGTCGACGGCGTCGCCGTGAATGTGGAAGGTGCCGGGGCCGTCGAGCTCGCCCACGTCGGCGTAGCCCAGCCCCACGAGCAACGCGCCCACGTCCTCGAAGGGCACCTCGTCGCCCACCGAGAAGGTGGAGCTTGCCCAGTAGCCCGAGCCCACGGGCGGCACGCGGCGCAAAAGCGAGCGGCCCGAGGCCACCACGACGCAAGGGTCGCCACAGGCGAGGCGGCCGATGGCCTCGGTGCGCGCGCCGATGACGGCGTCGTCGGTGGCGTCGGTCTTCCAGGGCAGGTCGCGGCGCTCGGGATAGCGCAGCACGAGGTCCTGGCCCAGCCAGGCGGCGAGCGCCTTGGCCGCGCGGTCCGCCGCCTCCTCGCCCGACACCACGAACAGGCAGGGGCGCGGGTCGGCCGCCCAGACGCTCGCGAGCACGAGCGTGCGGGCGCTCTGCGAGACGGACAGGACGACGTCCTTGCCACAGCGCAGGTCAGACATGGCCCCAAGCAGCTCGGGCGCGGCGAGCAGCTGGCGCGATACGCGGTTGATGAGCATGGGCAACCCCTCGGCATGCAAAGCGGCCGGCCCCGTGGGTGTGGGGTCGGCGCGCACTGGTCTCATGCCTGCGATTGTACCGTTTGGCACGGGCGACCGGGCAGGGGCGCTGCAGTTGGCGGTCTAACGCCGCGCGGCGCCCAGCTCGCGCAGGTAGGCGCCGGCCGAGGGCAGCAGCTCGTCGATCGCCTGCCAGCTCCAGTTGCCCTCGGCCACGCCCGGCACGTTCATGCGGGCGTCGTCTCCCAGCAGCGCCGCGTCTTGCAGCGTGCACATCACGACGTCGGCGGCCGAGGCGTAGGTCTGCCTCATGAGGCGGTCGGCTAGCTCGCGGGCCGCGGGCTCGTCGAGGCCAAAGCGCTCGGCGCACCAGCCCACGAGCGTCTGGGTGTCGTGCGTCGAGGTGTAGGCCACCTTGCCGGCCTTGGGCTGCCAGCCGCCGCGCACGTCGCCATCGGCAAACTGCAGCACGTCCATGCCGCGGCAGCCCACCTGGGCGAGCAGCGCGCGGGTCGCGGGCGTAACCGAGCCCAGGTCCTCGGCGATGATCGGCAGCGGCCCCAGCAGCTCGTGAGCGCGGCGGAACAGTTCGATGCCCGGACCCTCGTGCCAGGCGCCCTCAAGCGCACCCTTGCCGGCGGGCACGCCGTAGTAGTTCTGGAAGCCCAGGAAGTGGTCGAGGCGCGTGACGTCATAGAGCGCAAACGTGCGGGCCAGGCGGCGCATCCACCAGTCATAGCCGTCGGCGCGCATGGCGTCCCAGCGGTAGCAGGGATTGCCCCACAGCTGGCCATCCTTAGCAAACGCATCGGGCGGGGTGCCCGCCTGCAGGCTCGCGCTACCGTCGGCGTTGAGGCAGAACTGCTCGGGCGCAGCCCAGACGTCTGCCGAGTTGGCGGCCACGTACATGGGGATGTCGCCGATAATCTGGACGCCGCGCGCGTTGGCGTAGGCGCGCAGGTCCATCCACTCCCACTCAAACTCCCACTGGGCGAAGCGATGGAGGCGGATGCCGTCTGCCAGGCGCGGGTCGTCGAGCAGCTCGGGCGCGTAGCGGCGCCACCGCTCGGGCCAGGTCTGCCAGGCGTCGGTGCCCGTGAGCTCGGCGATGGCCGCGTAGCACGCGTAGGGGTCGAGCCACTCGGCGTTTGCCTGCATGAACTCCTCGTACACCGCGTCGGGCTCGAAGGCTTTCATGCGTGCGCGCAGCTCCTCGCCCTGCACGGCCAGCAGGCGTTCGTTTCCGGCGAAGACCGAGGTGCCCGCATAGGGCGAGCCAAAGCCGTCGGTGGGGTTGGCCGGCAGGATCTGCCAGTAGCGCTGGCCGTTCGCCTCGAGCCAGTCGACGAAGGCGCGCGCGGGAGTACCCAGCGTGCCGGGCCTGCCGCCGTTGGGGACCGACGTCACGTGGCACACGACGCCCGTGCCCGTCTCGAGCGGGCGGGCCAGCCCCGCGCCGTCGTCGAACACGATGACCGCGCTGCCAAGGGGTGCCAGCGTAAGCGCCACGCGGCCACCCTCGCGGCGCAGCTCGGCGCCGCCGATGACCTCGCTCGCGCGGGCCCCGCGGTCCTCGACCGAGACGTCATGCCACTCGGAGAGGCTGCGGTTCACGAGCACGCACGCGCTCATGCCCTCGCCGCCCTGCGGGAGGCGCCACCAGCCCAGCACGTCGTCACACGGGGCAAAGGGGCGCACGAGGCCGTCCGTGAGCACGGGCAGGCTGCGGCGCAGCTGGATGACGTTGCGATACATCGTGCGGCAGTCGGCGTCGCCGGTGACGAGCTCGCCCACGGCCTCCCCGCTCGCGCCAGCGTCGCCCCTCGCCCAGGGGTAGGGTCCGCGGTTGTAGGGGTCGGACAGGCCCTCCATGCCCAGCTCGTCTCCGTAGTAGATGCTGGGAACGCCCAGGTAGGTCATCTGCATGAGGGTCGCGAGCCAGAAGCGGCCCTTGGCAAGGCCACGTTCGCCATCCGTGAGGCGGCCCGGGAAGTCGTCGGGCCAGGGCTGCCAGTCGGGGTGGCCCAGGGCGCCGCCCAGCACGCTCATGAGGCGCGGACGGTCATGGCTCGACAGGAGGTTGAGCGAGGCGGCCTGGGCCTCGAGCGGGTAGTTCTCGGTGATGGAGGCAAGGCTCTCGGCGGCGTCGGGCGCGCTCGTGGTGCCCAGCAGAAAGCCGAGTACCGCGTCGCGGAAGGGATAGTTCATGGCCGAGTCGAGCTCGCTTCCCAGAAGGTAGCGGCGGAGCTTTCCGTAGCCCACCTTGTTGGAGGCGTCCTCCCAGACCTCGCCCAGCACGAGGGCGTCGGCGCGCTCGGCCGCGGCGGCCGCGCGGATCTGCTCGATGAACTCGTCGGGAAGCTCGTCTGCCACGTCGAGGCGCCAGCCGCGCGCGCCGGCGGCAAGCCAGTGGCGCACCACGCCGTCTTTTCCGCAGATGAGCCGCTGGTAGCCGGGGTTGGACTCGTTGATGGCGGGCAGGTCGTCGACGCCCCACCAGGCGTCGTAGGTGCCGTCGTCCTTCCAACCAAACCAGTCCGCATAGGGACTCTTCTCGCCCTGGGTGTGGGCCTGCCAGGCGCCCGGCTCGGCATAGGTCTCGTAGCGGTTGAAGTAGCGCGAGTCTGCGCCCACGTGGTTGAAGACGCCGTCGAGCACGATGGAGATGCCCAACTCAGCAGCCTGGGCACACAGGTCACGGAAGCCCTGCTCGTCGCCAAGCATGGCATCTACCTGCATGAAGTCTGCCGTGTCGTAACGGTGGCTGCTGCGCGCCTCGAAGATGGGGTTGAGGTAGAGCGTCGAGATACCCATGTCGGCCAGGCGCGGCAGATCGTCGCGGATACCCTCGAGGGTGCCGCCGTAGAAGTCCCACGTGGTCACGCGGCCGGCCTCGTCCTTGGCGTAGGCGGGCTCGGTGTTCCAGTGCTCGACGACGTTGCGGCGCGTACCGGCCACGCCGTCAGCGGAGTCGTTCTCGTGGAGGTGGCCCGCCAGCTCGACGCGAGCACGCCAGTCGGCGCCGCGACGGTAGCGATCGGGGAAGATCTGGTAGACGATGCCCGAGGTGAACCAGGCGGGCTTGACCTCGCGCGGCTCGTAGACCGTGAGCTGGAAGGAGGGCGGCTCCCACTCGCACAGCACGCCCTCGCCGCCGGTCTTGCCGTCGCGCGCGCCATAACGCAGCACGCGGCCGTCGCCACGCTCGATCACGAACGAGTACCAGACCAGTGCGGGCTGCTCGCAGGCGTACTCAACCGAGAAGCGCACGCGGTCCTCGAGCTGCTCGCCCACCATGGGCACGAAGGTCTCGCCCACGCCGTCGACCCAGGTGCGCAGCGTGGCCGAGGCGTCGCGGTCTCCACCCACGTCGAGCTTAAGCACGACGGCGCCGCCCACGGGGGCGGCGCCGTACGGATTCCTATAGAGGGTGTCACGCGAATCGTGATAGGCCCACATGCAACTTCATCCCCGCTCGCTCGCGGCCGGGGCTCGACCGCGAGCGCGGGAACCCTAGCGACTTCGTTTCTTGTTGTAGGGAATCACCTCGGGGTGAAGGTCGTGGTACACGTCCAGGTACTGATTCGCGGCACGGCGCCACCCAAAGTCGGCGCCCATGGCGTTTTTCACGAGGCCTTCCCAGGCGCCCTTGTCAGTCCAGAATACCTCACAGGCATCGAGCACGCAGTCTGCGAACTCATCACCGTTGAAGTTGGCAAACGAGAAGCCGGTGCCCTCGCCCGTGAACTTGTTGTAGGGCTGCACGGAGTCCTTGAGGCCGCCCGTCTCGCGCACGACGGGAAGCGTGCCGTAGCGCATGGCGATCATCTGGGACAGGCCGCAGGGCTCGAACTGGCTTGGCATGAGGAAGAGGTCCGCACCGGCGTACATGCGGTGCGACAGCGCCGAGTCGAAGTCGATGCGAGCGCACATCTGGCCCTTGTACTTCCAGTCGAAGTAGCGCAGCGAGTCTTCGTACTGCTTGTCGCCCGTGCCTAGCACCGCGACCTGCACCGAGCGGTCGAGCAGGCGGCCCAGCGCGTACTGCACCAGGTCGCAGCCCTTCTGCTTGGTGAGACGGCTCACCATGACGGCGAGCGGGCGGGTGGGGTCGACCTCGAGACCCAGCTCCCGCTGCAGGGCGGCCTTGCAGGCGGCCTTGCCAGACAGGTCGTCGGCCGAGAACTTCTGGGCAATGCCCGTGTCCATGTGCGGGTCGTATTCCTGCAGGTCAATGCCATTGAGGATGCCGTGGAGCTTCCAGGCGCGCTCCTGGAAGATGCCCTCGAGGCCCTCGCCGTAGAACGGCAGCTTGAGCTCCTCGGCATAGGTGGGGCTCACCGTGGTGATGGTGTCGGCATAGAGCAGGGCGCCCTTCATGAAGTTGATCGTCTTGGGACCCACGTAGAGCTGCCCCGCGGCCGCGGTGTCGGCAAGGCCGCAGATGTCGCTCATGACGTCCTCGCCGTACTGGCCCTGGAACTTGACGTTGTGGATCGAGAAGACGGTCTTCACGTTGTCGTAGCCGGGCAGGCCACGGTAGAACTCGCGCAAAAAGACGCAGGCCATGGCCGTCTGCCAGTCGTTGCAGTGCAGCACGTCGATGCCGTTGAGCTCCGGGATGCGCCCGATGGACTCAGTGATGGCCTTGGAGAAGAACGCGAATCGCTCGCCGTCGTCGAAGTCGCCATAGACCGAGTCGCGGCCGAAGTAGTCCTCGTTGTCGACGAAGTAGTAGTCGATGCTGTGGTAGGTGAGGTGGTCGATGCCGCACCACACCGTGCGCCAGCCGAGGTTCATGTAGAAGTCGCCCACGTGGCGCATGGCGTCGCGCCACTTCTTGTCGATCTTCTTGTACTTGGGCATCATCACGGCCACCTTGGCGCCGCAACGACGCAGCTCACGCGGCAGCGAGCCGGCCACGTCGCCGAGGCCACCGGTCTTCACGAACGGGGCGGCCTCGGAGGCGCAGTACAGGATGCGAAGCTTGCGGCGGGTGCGGCCGGCCACTAGCGATCGCCTCCCTTTTCCTTCACCAGGACGTTGTCGGGCGTGCCGCGCAGCTCGGTGCCGGCGGAGATGTTGTTGTCGCGGTCGATGATGGCGTTCTCGATGCGCGCGCCGCGGCCGATGATGCAGTCGTTCATGATGACGCAGCCGCGCACCGTGGCACCCGGCTCGACGACGACGTTGCGCGACAGAATCGAGTCGGCGACGGTGCCCATGATGTGGCAGCCACCGCTCACGATGCTGTTGGTGACGTGCGAACCGGCCTCGTACTTGGCGGGCGGGTTGTCGTGCGCCTTGGTCTTGATCGTGCGCTCGGGCGGGAACAGCTGGTCGATGATGGCCGGGTCGAGCATCTCGCGGCTGCGCTTGTAGTACATGCGCGCGTCGAAGACCGTACCGGTGTAGATGTCGACGCGGTGGGCGCGGATGTCCATCTGCGGCAGGTCGGGCTCGAGGGCCTCGAACAGGTCGAGGTAGTCGACGTTGGAGTAGCGGTCGATGAGCTCGAGGAGCTTCTCGCGGCGAATCACGAAGCAGTCGAGGAAGCCCTCGTCGCCGTAGCGGGTGCCGTAGGTGAAGCCGCGCACGCAGCCGTCCTCGGTGTAGACGCTCGAGACGTCCTCGGCCTCGCAGCGGTAGGTCTTGGTGAGCAGCGTGATGTCTGCACCAGACTCGTTGTGCGCGCGGATGAGGTCGCGGTAGTCGTAGTTGTAGATGATGTTGGCCGCCGAGACCACCACGTTGGTGGCCGTGTCCCTCTCGAGGAACACGCGGTTGGAGATGAGGTCGCGCAGCAGGAAGCGCGGGCCTTTGCGGCTCGTGCCAAACGCGGAGCCCGGCATGAGGAACATGCCGCCCTTCTTGCGGTCGAGGCCCCAGTCCTTGCCGGTGTAGAGGTGGTCGACAATCGAGCGGTAGTTGAACGGCATGATGACGCCCACGGTGTTGATGCCGGCGTTCACCATGTTCGAGAGCGCGAAGTCGACGAAGCGGTAGCGGCCCAGGAACGGCACGGATGCCGCCGGGCGCGACTTCGTGAGCGCGCTGGGGTGCTTGACGGAATAGTTAGTGGTGATGAGTCCGACCGCAGTCTCCATGGCCTACTCCTCCCCCTTCCCAACGACGACCTCGTCGCCGATGACTGCCGTGTCCTTCGTAACGTCAACGCTGCCGAGCTCGACGTCAGCCTCGACCACCGCGTGCTCGCCCAGGATGGCGCGCGCAACGTGCGCTCCCTCCTTCACGACGGCACCCGGGAACAGCACCGAGTCCTCGACGACGGCGCGCGGGCCCACGACCGCGTCGGTCGAGAGCACCGAGTGGCGCACCGTGCCCTCGACGCGGCAGCCGTTGGCGACGATGGCGTCCTCGATCACGGCGTCGGGGCCCACGTAGTGCGGCGGGCGCACCGGGGCGTTGGTCATGAACGGGAACTCCTTGCCAAACAGGTCGAACTCGGGGTTGGGACCGAGCAGGTCCATCGAGGTCTCGTGGTAGCTCGAGATGGTGCCGACGTCACGCCAGAAGCCGTGGAACTCGTAGCAGAAGATACGCGCCTGGTCGGCCAGGAGCTTGGGGATGATGTTCTTGCCAAAGTCGTGCTCGGACTGCGTGTCGAGCGCGTCCTCCTTGAGCGCCTTGATGAGCACGTCACTGCTGAAGACGTAGATGCCCATGCTGGCGAGGTTGGAGTCGGGCTTGTTGGGCTTCTCGGTGAACTTGGCCACCGAGTCGTCGTCGTTCTTGGTGATGATGCCAAAGCGCGAGGCCTCGGCCCAGTCGACTGGCATGACCGAGATCGTGAGGTCGGCGTTGTTAGCGACGTGGCTCTCGATCATCTTGCTGTAGTCCATGCGGTACAGGTGGTCGCCGGACAGGATGACAACGTACTTGGGGTCATAGCTCTCGATGTAGCCGATGTTCTGGTAGATGGCGTCGGCCGTGCCGGCATACCAGTTGCCGCCTGCCTCGGTGGCGTACGGCGGCAGGATCGAGACGCCGCCGTCGCGGGAGTCGAGGTTCCAGGCCTCGCCCGTGCCGATGTAGGAGTGGAGCAGGTACGGGCGGTACTGCGTGAGCACGCCCACCGTGTCGATGCCCGAGTTGGCGCAGTTCGACAGCGCAAAGTCGATGATGCGGTACTTGCCTCCAAACGAGACGGCCGGCTTCGCGATGTTGCGCGTGAGCGCAAGCAGCCTGCTTCCCTGGCCACCAGCGAGAAGCATCGCGATGCTTTCCTTGCTGCTCATGTCCTTCCCCCTTCTTTTGCGGGTGATTTCCTACTGGTGCGGCTTGAGGGGCGCCGCGCGCGGCGTCGCCCCGGACGGTCGCTAGTTGAGCCCCCAGATGTCGGAGGCGTATTCCCTGATGGTGCGGTCGCTCGAGAAGTGACCGGAGTTGGCGATGTTGTGCAGGGCGCGGCGCTGCCAGCTGCGCTGATCGTCGTAGGAGGCGGTGAGCTCCTCCCAGGCCTGCACGTAGCTTGCGAAGTCGGCCAGGACAAGGTCGTAGTCGTTGTTGCCCATGAGCTCGTCGTAGATCTGGTTGAAGTTGCCCGACAGGCCCGCGAAGGTGCCGTCGGTGAGCTGGCGCACGCAGCGGCCGATGCCGTTGGGGTCGGCGTTGACGACGTCCCACGCGAAGTAGTTGCCGCTCGCACGCAGGGCCTCGACCTCCTCGACCCTCATGCCAAAGATCTTCTCGTTCTCCATGCCCGCAAGCTCGGCGATCTCGACGTTGGCGCCGTCGAGGGTGCCCAGCGTGATGGCACCGTTCATCATGAGCTTCATGTTCGAGGTGCCCGAGGCTTCCTTGCCGGCCGTGGAGATCTGCTCGGAGATGTCGGCGGCGGGGTAGATGAGCTGGGCGTTCGAGACAGCGAAGTTGGGGATGAAGGCCACCTTGATGTACTCGTTGACGCGGGGGTCGTTGTTGATGACGTCGGCCACCGAGTTGATGAGGCGGATGACCTCCTTGGCGAACGTGTAGGCGCTCGCGGCCTTGCCCGAGATGATGAACGTGGTCTTGTGCGGCTTGTAGCTCGGGTCGTCGAGCATGCGGTTGTAAATGCTCATGACCTTGAAGATGTTGAGCAGCTGGCGCTTGTAGGCGTGAAAGCGCTTGACCTGCACGTCATAGATTGAGTCGGGGTCGATCTCGACGCCGGTCTGCTCGAGCACGTACTTGGCCAGGCGCACCTTGTTCTCGCGCTTCGAGGCGCTCATGGCGTCGAGGAACGAGTCGTCGTCATAGTAGGCGGAGAGCTTGGAGAGCTCGTCGGCGTTCTTGAGCCAGCCATTGCCGATCTTGGAGGTAATCAGGGCCGACAGGCTCGGGTTGGCGTTGCCCAAGAAGCGCCTCGGCGAGATGCCGTTGGTCTTGTTGTTGAACTTCTCGGGAACGAGCTCGTAAAAGTCGTGCAGGGTCTCACGCTTGAGGATCTCGGTGTGGAGCGCCGCGACGCCGTTCACCGAGTGGCTGCAGATGACCGAGAGGTTGGCCATGCGGACCTGACCGTCCCACAGGATGGCGGTGTTGCGCAGCTTCTCCTGCCAGTTGTCGATGTCGCGCGGGAAGCTCTCGACGTAGCGGCGGTTGATCTCGTCGACGTACATGTACAGGCGCGGCAGCAGGCGACGGAAGGTCTCGATGGGCCACTTCTCGAGCGCCTCGGGCAGGACCGTGTGGTTGGTGTAGGAGATCGTGCGGGTCGTGATGTCCCACGCGGTGTCCCAGTCCAGGCCCTCCTCGTCGACGAGCAGGCGCATGAGCTCGGCGCCGCACATCGCGGGATGCGTGTCGTTGGTGTGGATGGCCACGAAGTCCGGGAAGCGCTCCCAGCCGGCGTCGGCGTGGTCGTACTTGTAGTTGCGGATGATCGAGGCGAGGCCCGCGGCCACGAACAGGTACTCCTGCTTGAGGCGCAGGATGCGGCCGTGCTCGCCGGCGTCGTTGGGGTAGAGGATCTCCGAGATGGCCTCGGCGTCGGTGCGGAACTTGGCGGCCTTGGCGTAGTCGCCGGCGTTGAACGCATCGAGGTCGAAGTCCTCGTGCGCGGGCTCGGCGCTCCACAGGCGCAGGCGGTTCACGGTCTTGCCCTCGTAGCCCACGACCGGGACGTCGTAGGGCACGGCCTTGACGAGCTCGCCGCCCTCCTGGGTGAACCAGTAGTGGCCGCTCTCGTCCTCGTGGCGCACGACCTCGCCGCCAAAGCGGACGAGCACGCTGCTCTCGGGGTGCTTGGTCTCCCAGGGGTAGCCCTTGTCGAGCCAGTTGTCGGTGACCTCAACCTGGCGGCCGTCTACGATCTGCTGCTTGAACAGGCCGTAGTGGTAGCGCATGCCGTTGCCAAAGCCCAGGATGCCCTCGGCGGCCATCGAGTCGAGGGAGCAGGCGGCGAGGCGGCCCAGACCGCCGTTGCCCAGGCCCGGGTCGCCCTCCTGGGCGATGAGCTCCTCGAGGTCGATGTCCATCTCGGCCAAGCCCTGCTTCACGATGTCGCGGACGCCATAGTTGAGCAGGTAGTTGTCGAGAAGGGGCCCGAGCAGGAACTCGAGGCAGAAGTAGTAGACCTTCTTCTTGTCGCTCTTCTTGTTCTCGGAGTCAGAGGTCGCGAACTCGCGGTTGGCCTTGCGGGCGATGAGGCGGGCGAGGGCCTGGTACTGCTCCTGCGTGGTACAGTCCTTGAAGTCCTTGCCCACGAGAGCCTCGAGCTCAGCGCGGTACTCGCCGGCGAAGGCCTCTGAGTTCTCGAAGATGTGGTCGATCATGCAGTCTCCTTGCGGTCGTGCGGCGCTTGCGCGCCGCTATCTCTTGCGCGCACTCAAGGCCTAGGCCTTCCCCCTGGCGCGCTTGGGTGACTTCTTCTTGGCGCCCTTCTTGGCAGGCAGCTTGCGCGGCTTGCGGGCGGCCTTGGGAGCGCCCGCCGCGGCCTTGGCGGCCTTCCTGGCCGGCTTGGGCTCGGGCTGCTCCTCATCGGCGGTCTGCGCGGGCGCCACGTAGCTGGAGGGGCCCACTCGCTTGAGGATGGTGCCGCCCAGCGGCGGGACGTTGATGATGACGGAGTTGTCGCGGCCGTCGCAGTCCTCCGGGCGGCTCGAGATGGTGCCGACGTTGAGCTGGCCCGAGCCGCCGAACTCGGTGGCGTCGGAGTTGAAGAGCTCCACGTAGTCGCCCTCGACGGGCACGGGAACGCGCCAGCTGGGGCGGAAGTTGACGTCGAAGTTGAGCACCACGACGAGCTGCTCGTCTTCGCCCTTGCCGCGGCGCACGAACGAGACGATGGAGTGCTCGGAGTCATCGGCGGAGAGCCACTCGAAGCCGTCCCACTCGTAGGCCTCGCGCCACAGCGCCGGCTGCTCGAGGTAGAAGTTGTTGAGTGCCTCGACGAAGTGCTGGTGCTTGGCGTGGGCCTCGAAGTCCTTGGCGAGGAACCACTGGATCGACTCGTAGTAGCGCCACTCGATGTACTGGCCGATCTCGTTGCCCATGAAGTTGAGCTTGGCGCCGGGGTGCGTCATCTGGTAGAGCGCGAGCGTGCGCAGGCCCGCGAACTGGCGCCACTGGTCGCCCGGCTGGCGGGTGATCAGCGAGCACTTGCCGTGGACGACCTCGTCGTGCGAGAGTGGCAGGATGAAGTTCTCGTTGAAGGCGTACATCATCGAGAAGGTGATGAGGCCGTGGTTGCCGGGGCGCCACGGGAAGTCGGTCTGCAGGTAGTGCAGGGTGTCGTTCATCCAGCCCATGTCCCACTTGTAGTGGAAGCCCAGGCCGCCGTCGGCCGGCGGGTAGGTCACGAGCGGCCAGGCGGTCGACTCCTCGGCCATCATCATGACGTCGGGGTGGTACTCGCTCACCGTGGCGTTGACCTGGCGGATGAAGGCGGAGGCGTCAAGGTCCTCCTCGGTGCCCTTGGAGTTGAAGCGCTTCTCGGCCGGGTTGTCGACGCCAAAGTTGAGGTAGAGCATGCTCGACACGCCGTCCATGCGGATGCCGTCTGCATGGAAGCGCTCGAGCCAGTACAGGACGTTGGAGACCAGGAAGCTGCGGACCTCGCCGCGGGCGAAGTCGAACTTGTGGGTACCCCAGTTGGGGTGAATCTCGCGCTCGTAGAGCATCGAACCGTTGAACATGGCGAGGCCCTGGGCGTCGGCACAGAAGCCGCCGGGGACCCAGTCGAGGATCACGCCGATGCCCTCGCGGTGGAAGGCGTCGATGAGGCGCATGAGCCCTTCAGGCTCGCCAAAGCGGGCGGTGGGGGCAAAGTAGCCCGTGACCTGGTAGCCCCACGAGCCGTCGAAGGGGTGCTCCATCACAGGGAGCAGCTCGACGTGGCTGTAGCCCATCTTCTTGACGTAGGGCACGAGCTCGCTGGCAAGGTCGTCATAGGAGTAGTAGCGGCCGCGCTGGGCGGGGAACTCGTCCATGGGGCCGGGCCAGGTGCCGTCCGGGCGCGGCTGTCCTTGCGGCTCGTCGCCATGGCGCTTCCAGGAGCCCAGGTGCACCTCGTAGATGTTGAGGGGCTCGTGCATGTGGTCGTGCGTGGAGCGCCTCTCGAGCCAGGCGGCGTCTCCCCATTGGTAGCTGGGCTCGGCCGCGGTGCGCGAGGCGGTGCCGGGGGCAAGCTCGGAGGCGAACGCGTAGGGGTCCGCCTTGTAGAGCAGCTCGCCCGCGTTGGTCTCGATCACGTACTTGTAGAGCTCGCCGCCGCCGACACCGGGCACGAAGCCGCACCACACGCCGCCGCTTGGCGTGGGCGCAAGCGGATTTGCCTGGGTGTCCCAGCCGTTGAAGTCTCCCACGACGTGCACGCTGCGCACGTCCGGGGCCCAGACGGCAAAGCGGTAGCCCTCCACGCCGTCTAGCGTGGCGGGATGCGCGCCCATCTTGTCATAGCTGCGGTACCACGTACCGTTGGCCATGAGATACAGGTCGTCGTTGGTAATGTCGAGCGCGTCGCCGCTCTTCGCGACGACGGGCCTGGTCTGGTTCATGTGTGACTCCCCTCCCCTGGGCGCCGGCCCTCTTGGCGCGGCGCGCCCTCAGGGTCTTCTCCACTCTATCCCCACATCCCCAACCAACATAGCGCGGTGGCGCAATGGTTCGGTAAACGGGTAATTTCTTTGCGTAAAGACGCTTTGCCATTTTTTCAAAACGCCCAACAAGCTGCCGTTATATGACCATACAACAATTGATTGCCTTGACATAAAGTGGCCGCGCCCTACGAGGACGCGGCCACGCGGATTCTCAGTTTGTCTTACTTCCATCGCACTAGAATGCCGAAGACGGATTGATAAAGCCCATCGCTTCGCTATGATTTGTCGTTTTGCCCCAGGTGGGACACCCCGCCTAGGGCAAAACGACATGCGCACGAGAGGGGCCGCCACCGACGGTGCAGCAGCGGCCCCTGGATTCGATATGGCTTGGGACGAAATAGCTCCGGGATCAATCGTCCCAGGTTGGGACAATAGCCTACGGGGGCATTGTCCCAGCTAGTAGTTGACCGCCTGCTGCTCGAAGTAGGCCTGCGGGTGCGCGCAGACCGGGCAGACCTTGGGCGCGGACTCGCCCACGTGCAGGTGGCCGCAGTTGGAGCACTTCCAGACCTTCACGCCCTCGCGGCTAAAGACCTCGCCGGCCTCGACGCGCGCGGCGAGCTTGTTGTAGCGCTCCTCGTGGGTCTTCTCGATGGCCGCGACGCCCTCGAAGCGGGCCGCGATCTCGTCGAAGCCCTCCTCGCGCGCCACCTTGGCAAACTCGGGATACATGCTCGTCCACTCATCGTTCTCGCCGGCGGCGGCATCGTGCAGGTTGGTGAGGGTGTCGGGCACCTCGCCGCCGTGGAGGTACTTGAACCACAGCTTGGCGTGCTCGGCCTCGTTGCCCGCGGTCTCCGAGAAGATGGAACCAATCTGGACGTAGCCCTCCTTCTTGGCGGCCTTGGCGTAGTAGCCGTACTTCATTGAGGCCTGGGACTCGCCCGCAAAGGCAACCTCGAGGTTCTTCTTGGTCTGCGAATCGTTGAAGTCAACTGCCATGATGTCCCCGTTTCTCTCGTGGCTTGCGCACCGCGGCGCGGCGCTCTCCACCCCTTGTGTACCCAAGCGTGCGGCGACCCGTTCACACGAGCGCCAATCAATCAGCAAGCGGCGGCTCAACCTGACATGTCTGAACATACGTTCGCTAAAACGTACTTGAGCGGCGCGGCGACGCGCTCTTGCTAGGCGAGCCAGAGCTTGCCGGCCTTGCGACAGAAGCCTTCGGAGACGAGCTCGTCGAGAATCACGCGGGCGTGCGCCTCGTCGATGGCCTCGCGACCGGCCGCGAGCTCCACCTCGGTGAGGCCGCGGGAGACGTCCGCCACCGTGAGGCCGCCCGGCTCGGACGTGCGCGCCGCGAGCAGCATGCGCACGACCCCAGCGCGCTTCTGACGGTGGGATCCCTCGAACTTGGACTGGCGTGTGTGACCGCTCGAGCGACGCGAAGGGTTGGGCAGCGTCTGCTTGAGGTAGGCGCCATAGTCGAGCAGCGCATAGTACCAGCTGCGCGGGGTCATGGGCACGTCGCAGCCCGCAACGTTGGCCGCCGCCGCAGGACAGGCGGCCTCGACGGCCGGCACGAGCGCGCGGTCTGGCACGCCCTCCTCGCCCGGGTAGAGCTCGTGGAGAAAGACCGAGCGCACATTCGTCTCGAGATAGACGCCTGGCGCGTCGAAGGCAAACGCCCGGATGCCCGCCGCTGTTGCGGGGCCAATACCGGGAAGCGCCACGAGCTCGCGCGCCTCGCGCGGAACCTCGCTCCCATGCAGCTCGACCATCTGCTGGGCCGCACGCCACAGCGCAAGCGCGCGGCGGTTGTAACCCAGGCCCTGCCACTCGTCCAGCACGTCGGCCGAGCTCGCCTGCGCAAGCGCGACAACGCTGGGGAAGCGCTCGAGCCAGCTCTGCCAGCGCCCGTCGACGCGGCTCACCTGCGTCTGCTGCAGCATGGCCTCGGACACCCAGATCTGGTAGGGGTCTTGCGTGTGGCGCCAGGGAAGGTCGCGGTAGAGCTCGCGACCGCGCAGGTAGATTCGGGCGCGCAGCTCGTCGCTCATGAGGCGCACGGGCTCGCCGGCCCGAGCATCCCCAGGGCGCCCAGAGTTCGAGGGAGTCTTGGCGCTCGCCATGGGCTAGCTCCAGCTCGCTATCTTCCAGCCGCGCCTGCGGGCGATGCGCGCGAGCGTGGTGCCCGGGTCGACCGCGACGGGTTCGGCGGCGAGCTCGAGCAGCGACTCGTCGGTGAAGTGGTCGCCATAGGCGCGCTCGATGGTCCAGGCACCCTCGCCAAAGGCCTCGTTGGCAAGCGCCGTGACGGCGCGGACCTTGCCCTCGCCCGCCACGACCTCTCCGGCGACGGCCCCGGTGAAGTGGCCCTGCTCGTCGAGCTCCATGCGCGTGGCCGCGACGCGCTCGATGCCCAGGTTCTGGGCCGCGACGCGCGCCATCTCGAAGAACGTTGCCGAGACGAGCACGCAGGTGAGCCCCATCTCGCGGCAGGCGGCAACCTCGCTCACAGCGTCGGCGCGCGTGCGGGGCTCGAGTACCTCGGCGTAGAAATCGCCCATGATGCGCATGACGTGGTCGTGGTCGAGGCGGCCGATGTCGCGGAAGATCAGCTCACGCGCCTCGTCCTGGCGATAGGGCAGGTGAATCTTGTAGCGGGCGCCCCACCAGCCCAGGCGCAGGGCCGTACGGGTCGAGATGAGGCCGTGACGCAGCAGGTAGACCGCGAAGAGCTGGCCCGATTGGCCGTCCATGATGGTGCCGTCGTAGTCGAAGACGGCCAGACGAACCTGTTCCTGAGCCTCTTGCGCCAAAACGCGACCTTTCGAATGACGTTGCCAAGGGGCGTGGCATAGCCGCGCCCGTGTCAGCTGATTCTAGCAAATGCGTCTGCAGGGCACCTGTAAGCCCTCTGTTACAGAACGCGGGAGGGAGCGCAGGCGCGGGACGGGCCCGACCGCGGACGCATCGCAAACAGATGGGCGGGGCCCGTCCACATGCGCGCGCTAAACAGGCAAATGGGGCCCGGCGCCGAGACCCACCCCAGAGCCATTGCGAGCCACCGCCAGACAAGAAGGCCCCGGCGACGCGCATGGCATCGCCGGGGCCAAAGCTGCCTCATGGCTCAGGTTGAGGCTAGCCCTCGATGAGGGGCGCCCAGACCTTGTTGAGGATGGTCTGCTCGTCATCGCTGGAGTCGATGACGCCAAACTTCTTGTAGTCCTCAATCGTATTGATGAGGGTCTGCTCGCAGTCCTTCTGGGTCAGACCAAAGTCGAAGTGGTTGACCATGTCGAGGCAGATGTCCTTGTCGCCCGAGGCCCAGTTGTTCTCGAACATGAGGTCGACGGCCTCCTCCTTGTTGTCCTGCAGCCACAGTTCGGCCTTGTGGAAGGCGCGCGTGAACTTCTTGCAGGTCACAGGGTTGGCCTCGAGGAAGTCGGAGTTGAAGGCCACGACGCAGCAGTACTCCTTCATGAAGTCCTCGTCGTAGGTGAGCGAGCGGACGATGCGCAGCGTGCCGTCCTGGGCAAACTTGTAGGCATACTGGTCGGAGAGCATGGCCGCGTCGAGCTCGCCGCTCTGCAGAGCCTGGACCACGGCGTCGGTGCTCGTGGCCGTCCACTGGACGTCCTTGAAGTCGACGTCATCGGCGGCGAAGAAGCGCATGGCGATGTTGTTGTCGGAGGCGCCAATGCCGTCGGTCAGGCCAACCTTCTTGTTGGCGAGGTCGGCCGTGGTCTGGTAGTCGGAGGAGCCCAGGACGTAGAGCGACTTGCAGCCCGAGGCGCAGCCGGTGGTGAACGTCATCTTGACGCCGTTGACGGCCGGGACGAGCAGCGTGGCGATGTGGTCGCCGGCAACGTCAATCTTGCCGGAACTCGAGAGGCCAACGAGCGAGACGAACTCGCCCTTCTCGACAGTGAGGTCGACCGGTGCCAGCGCCTGGGTGGTGCCCACGCCGTCGGGGGCGGCGAAGCTCTTGCTCACGCCAACGAGTTCAAGTGCCATTACTGCTCACCCAGGCCTTTCCTCCAACGCAGAACGTAGTCGCGGATGCACTTGAGCAGGAAGTTCACGGCAACGAAGACCAGGCAGATGATCACGATGGCCGCGTACATCTTGCCGTAGAGCGCCCAGGACTTCTGCCAGGTGATGTACCAGCCAAGTCCCGACTCGACGCCGATCATCTCGGCCACGATGAGGGCCGTACACGCCGAGCTCATGGCCTGCGTGAGGCCCTGAAAGATGCTGGGCAGCGCCGAGGGGATGGCGACATTGAGCACGAGCTGGCGCGTGTTGGCGCCCAGGGTGCGGGCCGCCTCGTACATCGAGGGGTCGATGTTGCGGATGCCGGTGGCCGTGGCGATGGTCACCGAGAACCACACGCCCAGGGCGATGATGAACACGGCGCCCGAGAAGAGGCTCGTGGCGAGCACCATGACAACCGGGATCCAGGTGGTCGAGGGGATGGTGCCCAGGATCTTGAGGAACGGGTCGATCCAATTCGAGATGGTCTTGCTGTAGCCGCAGGCGATGCCCGTGACGAGGCCGAGCGCCACACCCGTGAAGTAGCCGCTGAACAGCAGCTTCAGCGAGTTCTTGATGCAGTCGAGCAGGTAGTCGGCGTCGCCCAAAGCCGAGGTGAGGATCTGGTCGACCCAGGGGAAGTACGGCAGCGGCAGCGTGCCGGTCTTTACCGTGGCGATGTCGTAGACCAGGAACAGCACCATGACGAGCGTCCAGAACGGGGCGTGGAAGCGCACGTAGTCATAGGCGCGCTCCGACGCGAGCGAGGCGACGAGCCCCACGAGGGCCGCGCACGTGAGGGCGCCCATGAACCAGACGTAGGTCCAGGTGAGCGTCGAGCCGGGCAGGCTGGGCATGTACAGATACTCGATGATCGCGGCCGCGCCGCCCACGACGGGCAGGGCGCAGACGATGCGGTCGAGTAGCGAGGGGCACGCCGAGGGCGTCCCGGCAGCAGCCGGTACGCTTGCTGGCATCTGTGACCTCCTATGATTCGATACGTGGCCACACGCGGCGGCAAAGCCATCCACGCGTATGGGGGGGTCATCGTGACCACCGCCCGCCCCCGGGCGAATCCCAACTTTTGGATAGCTCGTCTAACATTATGTTAGGCGTTGACGTTGTGCGAGTACAACGTTCGACGAACGGTTGATATGGAGGGAAAATGCCGAGATCGTTGTTCGCGCATCGGATAACGGAGCCGAGCGGAAGGGTTTGCGCGACAAGCGGCATGCGGCGGCGAGCCCGTCCTCGGCAGCGCGCGTTCGAGAATCGCGCCGGCCCGACAAAAAAGGAGCCCGGGACTTCTCCCAGGCTCCTCAAGACATCCAATGGCGGGATATGCGGGGCTCGAACCCGCGACCTCCGACGTGACAGGCCGGCGCTCTAACCAGCTGAGCTAATACCCCGTGTCAGGTGCGAGGAATATAATGCCGAAACTTATGGCTCTTGTCTAGCACGGAAATCTCGTTCACGAATCGCACAACAGGTGGCGGGCGCAGGCGCAACGCCGGGCTCCGCACAGCCGCGCTCGCACGCGCGTCAATCCTCGTTCGGCCATCCCCGTTCGCCCCTGTGCCCATCCTCGTTCGGCCACCCCCCCGCTCGTCTCCGCGCCCTCCTCGTCCGACCATCCCCGCTCGTCCCCGCCCAGACGACGGAGCGCTGCACGTTTTTGGGCCTGGTGCGTTCGTCATCATCGAGCGGTCAGACCGGATTGCACGTAATGAGGCCTCGTGCATCCATCCGTCGCCCATCCGCAACGCACGACGCCCGATTGCGAGCAGGGCACGGGCGCGACGGACCTCTCGGCAACGCACGAGACGCGAAAAGGTGCGTGGTCTGGCAATACGGCGCCTCTCGGCAATGCACGACGCCCGATTGCGTGCAGCGCTCAAGCGCGCCGAACCTCTCGGCGTGCACAAGCGACGCAGGTCGGCGCTCCCTCTCGCGCACTCATCCAAATTACGCGTCGTGAGCCCCTCGGACTCGGAATATGGACGAATCGGCGGAATGGGGAAAGGACGGAGCGGCGACAATAGGCAGGGTGACCGGGACAGGCTCCCGGCGAACGGGGGCGCGGGGCGCGCATGGGCGCGCGACGGCATGTGCCTGGCGGACCGCCGGGCGCGAGACCAGAGGCCATGACGAACCTGGCGAGAGCGTGGCGCGGCCGACGGCCGCAACGAGCCCGGAGGGAGCGCAGTCGGACCGCGCCGAGCCAAACAAAAAGGAGCCCGGAATTGCTTCCAGGCTCCTCAAGACATCCAATGGCGGGATATGCGGGGCTCGAACCCGCGACCTCCGACGTGACAGGCCGGCGCTCTAACCAGCTGAGCTAATACCCCGTGTCAGGTGCGAGGAATATAATGCCAAGAATTTCGGCCCTTGTCTAGCTCAATTTCAAACTTTTTTGCTTCTCGGAGAAAAAAGTTTTTGAACGGGCCGCCTACCAGCTAAAACACCGCCACAGACAAGGTCTTAGGACAGCGAAGCCCTGGTCTGCGAGCCGTCGGCTGCAGTGAGGACAAGCTCGGAGCCGTCCACGTCAGCCGAGGCGAGCTCGCCCGAGCCCACAACCGGGTTGCCGTCGTTGCCCAGCAGCTGCGTGGGCGTCGAGCCGTCGGCCACCATGTAGCAGATGACGTCCCAGGTGCCGTCCGAGAGGTTCTCGGGAACGACGAGCGTGCCCTCCGACAGGCACAGGCCCACGGGCGTGCCCGAGAGCTGCGCCACCACGACGTCGCCCTCGCCCGAAGACTTCACGAGCTCCCAGCCGCCATCGCCCTGCTGGGTCTTGTAGGTGGAGCCGGCAACGTTGACGCCCTCGCCAACCGAGGCGTTCGTCTGGGCCACGGCGGTCTGGGCCGTGACGTCGGTGGGGGCAGGCGCCGTGAGCGAGCGAACGGCAAGAACCGCGAGCGCGATCACGACGACGACCGCAACGACGATGCCCGCAACGGCCGCCCTGGGGGCACGCTGGGGCTTGGGCGCAGCGGCGCGGCGCTTGCGGGCGCTCGAGCGCACCACGCCGGAGGCGTCGAGCGCCTCGCGGGCAGCACCGGCG
>ENA-OVGE01000472-OVGE01000472.1-human-gut-metagenome-genome-assembly--contig:-NODE-472-length-38430-cov-32.450007_pt1 | contig 38430 bp, 20 predicted proteins | sample MGYA00237769_ERZ505417 | MGnify/ENA primary metagenome ERZ505417 (study PRJEB26158, sample SAMN06016403) | human gut metagenome | biome: human gut; feature: ankylosing spondylitis patient; material... | reverse complement strand
TAGCTGCATATTTTCCCGACGCGAGACGCGTCGCCCCCATTAGTGCTTGCGTTTGGTGGTAGCGTTTAGTGGTAGCGTTTAATGCTTGTCGCCCAATAAAAATGACGCAACTCATCGTTTTTCAATATGCACCATTCAGAACAGAACAAAGTTCATCACTCCAAATATCGGGTGAGCCAAATATTTGCCCCCTCTCCCCGTCAGCCCTCCTATAAATGAGTGCGCGTGCTTTTTCTGCCATCTTACACTTTTTGCACGTAACAAGTTGATATACAGAGGTTTCAAGAGTGTAAGATGATTTCAAACTATCCTACACACCCCTGCACACATCTTACACACCCCACCCCGTTGCCTCGCAGTCGATTTGGACGTATGCGGTGGGGTTTACGCCATAGGGACGTAGAAAAATCTGTCGGAGCAACAGACTTTTCTGTCCCCCTATGCCGTAATATCTTCCTCCCGTATCTGTTCCGTGTGGCAGCATGTGGGTTATGCAGGTAGTGCAAGTGGTGTGCAGGTTGCGTGTAGGTGGCATTGACAGTATCTTACACTAAGTAAAGTATTGATAGTCAATGAGTTGCAGCGTGTTTGTGTAAGATGTAGGATACTCCGCATATAAAGTTTTTGTAGTATAGTGAAGGTTCCAAGCGCCACTTTCTCATCTTGCACCTTTTATAAATTACTGAAGTTTCAGTGAAACGTAACCATGCTAACGGATTCAAGCACAGAAAGGTCGCCAGGCCTTTTTGCGAGTTTTATGCCAGCCACATAGCGCTATTGTGCGCAGAATGTCTTACCTTTGCAAAACACATAGCCGCGGGGAGGACTGAGCGGGCTGATGCCAACCCTTTCTGCCAACGCGCAACACAACACGCACATATACATTATATACATACACGAAACAGTCAAGTATTATGAAACTCTTACTTTTGGGCAGTGGCGGCCGCGAGCACGCACTGGCATGGAAAATAGCACAAAGCCCCCTCATCGACAAACTCTACATTGCACCGGGCAACGCCGGCACAGCCAATGCCGGTGAGAATGTGGCCATCAAGGCCGACGACTTTGACGCCGTGGCCAACTTTGTGGTGGCCCATGGGGTGGACATGGTGGTGGTTGGCCCCGAGGATCCATTGGTAAAGGGCATATACGACTACTTTAAGCAGCGCGACGACGTAAAGCACGTGCCCGTTATCGGCCCGTCGAAGGCTGGTGCCGTGCTCGAAGGCTCGAAGGACTTTGCCAAGGGCTTTATGAAGCGCCACAACATACCCACCGCTGCCTACGAAACCTTTGACGGCACACAGGTTGAGGAGGGTTGCAAATTTCTCGAAACACTCAAAGCCCCCTACGTGCTCAAGGCCGACGGTCTGTGCGCTGGCAAGGGCGTGCTCATTGTGCCTACACTCGACGAGGCCAAAAAGGAGCTGCGCGACATGCTCGGCGGCATGTTTGGCAATGCCTCAAGCCGCGTAGTCATTGAGGAGTTCCTCTCGGGCATCGAGTGCTCGGTGTTTGTGCTCACCGATGGCAAGCACTACCAAATTCTGCCCGAGGCCAAGGACTACAAGCGCATTGGCGAGGGTGACACCGGCCTCAACACCGGCGGCATGGGCTCGGTATCGCCCGTACCTTTTGCCACCAAAGAGTGGATGCAAAAGGTTGAGGACGAGATTATCCGCCCCACCGTCGACGGGCTTGCTGCCGAGGGCATCGACTACAAGGGCTTTATCTTCTTCGGCCTTATCAACTGCGACGGCCAGCCCAAGGTTATTGAATATAACTGCCGCATGGGCGACCCCGAAACCGAAACCGTCATGCTGCGCCTGAAGAGCGACATCGTCGACCTGTTCGAGGGTGTGGCCCAAGGCGACCTTGACAAGCGCAAGGTTGAGTTCGACCCGCGTGCCGCCGTGTGTGTCATGTGTGTGTCGGGCGGTTACCCCCAAGCCTACGACAAGGGCTACGAAATCACCGGTGCCGACATCGACGGCAGCGTGGTGTTCCATGCAGGCACAGCCATCAAGGACGGCAAGCTTGTCACTGCTGGCGGCCGCGTCATAGCCGTAAGCTCTTACGGCAAGGACAAAGCCGAAGCCTTGGCCAAGTCGATGGAAGGCGCCGCACACATCAACTTTGACAAGAAGTACTTCCGCCGCGACATCGGACAGGACCTTTAAGTTCGCTGCGCGAGCTTAATATATGCAGATGTGCAAATGAGGCAGACGCCGTAGCGCTAAAAAATCTGGCACTGCGGCGTCAGCCATTTCGACATATCTGTGAGCACAACGAGCAACCACATCTGCATTTCAGCATATCTGTTCCCGTTGACGGAATTTCAGGTTAACGAGTAGGTTAACAAGTAAGTACTCAAGTTTTGGATTTAGCAAGTGCGGCCTGAAAGGTGCTGCGAAATAACGCTACCTCTAATGGGGGCGACGCGTCTCGCGTCGGGATAGAAGGAGCAAAATACGAACTCTGCTAAATAATGGCTGCATTTTTTCCCGACGCGGGACGCGTCGCCCCCATTAGTGCTTGCGTTATTTTGCAGCACCTTTCAGCCCGCCCTTGTTAAATCTGAAACTTCAACTTGTTTACTAATTCCGCCAACGCATTCATAGCGAGCACCACATCTGCACATCTATATCCCCGTGTACACACATTCATTCCGAAACACCATCGTATCAAGTTCATTCACACTGCCCGGCATGGCCGTGCTGACACTTGTATTATGGGTGTTGCCCGGCATGGCCGACAGCACCCTATGGGGCGGTTTGGCCATCACCATGCTCACCGCCTACCTCATTATGGAGCTAAACAACCGCAACGCTCTGTTGCGCATACGCTCCCGCATGATGAGCACCACCTTCCTATTCATGATGCTCATGTGCCCCACACTGCACTGTTGGAACATCGACGCACTTACTGTGGTATGCCTGATAGCAGCCTACTTCACCCTATTCGCGTCATATCAAAAGTACAGGTGCGAAGGCTACATATTCCACGCATTCCTGTTTGTCAGTCTGGGCAGCATGGCCTTTCCGCCCATGCTCGTGCTGGCACTCGCCTTCTACGTGAGCATGCTGTTCCAACTGCGCAACTTCAACTGGCGAACCTTTATGGCCGGCATTTTCGGATTGACCCTGCCCTATTGGGCATACGCTGCCTACGCCATCTGGAACAACCAGCTCGACACTGCTTTTCTCTACCTCGACGAGTGGTTCACACCCATCATGCCCGACTACAGCCGTTTTCCACCCAACCAGCTGGCCACAGCCGGGGCCATCATGTTCTGGGCAATGCTCGCACTCATACACACCTTCCGCACAGCCTACAACGACAAGATACGCACCCGAATGCTGTCGTACGTCATCGTCACGGTAGAGTTCACCCTCGCCGTGCTGTTAGCCGTGCTGCCCCACTGCTTAGAAAGCACCATACACCTGTTCATAGCCAACACATCACTACTCGTGGGCCACTACTTTGCCTTGGGCAAGGGGCGCTTTTTCAACGCGTGGTTCTACCTCACCATACTCGTGTTCGCCGGCCTTGGCGTGTGGAACTATCTTTCACTCTACTTATAAGGCCCTCTCCTCCCCCTCGAAAAGACACACTTCACCATCATGGATACCATCATCACCACACTGGCCGCCCACGGCGGCATAGGCATGTTTTGTGCCGCCTTTCTGGCCGGCACCTTTCTGCCATTTGCCTCCGAGGCCGTACTGCTTGCCCTGTTGGCTGCCGGCACCAATCCGGTAGAACTGCTGATATGGGGCACCGCCGGCAACACCCTTGGCGGATTGTTCAACTACGGCGTAGGTTCGATGGGCCGTGAGGAGTGGATTGCCCGCTGGACCAAAGTGGCCCCCGACAAGCTGGAGCGTGGCAAGCAATGGGTGCGGCGCTACGGCGCATGGGCCGGACTGCTGGCATGGGTGCCTGTCATAGGCAGCGTCATCACCGTGGCACTGGGCTTTCTGCGCGTCAACCTGCTCTACTCGCTCATAACCTTTGCCACCGGCAAATTCATACGCTACTGGCTGATAGTCAGAGCCTACATTGCCATATAACCCACTCTTATTCATAACAACACACCAAACGCCACCCCCGATATGCACAAACCATTCACACGCCTCTTGTTGTTGCTCCTGTCCGTCACCGCCCTCTGCGCCTGCCGCCGGCCTACAGCCGACTTCGACCGTCCGGTGCTCACCGTGAGCATTGAGCCGCTGCGCTATGTGGTCGAGGCCATTGCGGGCAACAAATACGAGGTGCACACGCTTATGCCACAAGGCGCAAGCCCCGAAACCTACGAGCCCACCCCACGGCAAATGATGGAGCTGAACGACTGTCAGATAGTGTTCCGCACCGGCACATTGGGCTTTGAGCAATCCAAACTGCCACAAATGGCCAGCGCCGTGCCTGATCTGCGCATGGTGAGTTTGGCACAAGGCATCACCCCCCTGCGCGACAACACCCACAGCCATGGCGCCGAGGGCGAGAGCATCGACCCCCACGCCTGGCTCTCGCCGCAATGCCTGCTCGTCATGGCCCAAAATGCGGCCAACGCCCTATGCCAGGCCGACAGCGCCAATGCGCCCTACTACCAGCAGCGCCTCAAAGCCTTTGAGCAGCAAATGGACAAACTCGATGCCGAACTGCGCCGCAGCCTGATGCCGCTGCAGGGGCGCACCTTTCTCATCTACCACCCGGCCTTAGGCTACCTGGCACGCCAGTACGGCCTGCATCAGCTGGCCGTGGAGCACGACGGCAAGGAGCCATCGGCCGCCTACATGCAGCAGTTGGCCAACCGCTGCCGCGCCGAAGGGGTGAAGGTGGTGTTTGTATCGAAAGAGCACACCGGGCGCGCTGCACGACGCCTTGCACAGGACATAGGAGCCAAGGTGGTCGAAATCAACCCGCTAAGCTACGATGTGCCAGGACAGATGAAACTGATAGCGAAAAGTCTGAAGCAATGAACAGCGACAACAGCATAATACTCAACATCAACAACGTTTGCCTGAGCTACGGCGAGCGCCACGTGTTGTGCCACATCAAGGAGTGTCTGCGCAACACCGACTTTGTGGTGCTCAGCGGTCCCAACGGCGGTGGAAAAACCTCACTGCTGCGGCTCATAGCCGGATTGCTGCCCCCCACCCGCGGCAAGATTGAGCGCAAACCGCATGTAGTGGTGGGCTATCTGCCGCAGTACCGCCACATCGACCGCCAGTTTCCCACCACCGTGGCCGACATTGTGCTCTCAGGACTTGCCTGCCGCAAACGGCTGTGGCAGCCCTTCAGTGCGGCACACAGGCAACAGGTGGCGCAGGTGCTTGAGCAATTTGAACTTGAGGGACTGGCGCAGCGCCCCATAGCCGAGCTGAGCGGCGGCCAATGGCAGCGCACGCTCTTGGCCCGCGCCTTTGTGTCGGCGCCCGACCTGTTGCTGCTCGACGAGCCCGAAACGCATCTCGACGAGCCATCGCGTACCAAACTCTATGCCATGCTGGCCGAGCAGAACCACCAACGCGCCATTGTGGTGGTGAGCCACGACAACCACATGTTTCCGCAAGTGCCCGACTGCCGCATCTGGCATGTCGAAGACGGCAGCGTGACAGAACGCGGGCCTATATGCTAATATTGCTGTCCGGTAAAAGTCTAAAGCACATTGTAATAATGCTTTTGCCCTTACAGATAGGGTGTTCAAAATCGGCATCAAAATCGCAACTGTTTTTGAGGCATTTTAAGTTGCCTGAAACGCGCTGTAAAAAACGCTAGCACTAATGGGGGCGACGCGTCCCGCGTCGGAATAGAGAAGGGAGGGAAATACTAACCTCTACTAAATAATAGCTGCATCTTTTCCCGACGCGAGACGCGTCGCCCCCATTAGAGGTAGCGTTTTGTGCTTGAGTCCGTTCGCATGTTTACTTTTCACCGAATAGCAACAACAACGAATAGAATTCCCAAAAACGATCTCATTTTTGATACCGATTTTGAACGCCCTACCTTACAGGGCGCGGAAACTCCACCATGCGGGAGCCCCAAAGTGTCGCTTCGCTTGCCCTGGGCTAGCCCGTTGGCGGTATTTCAGGTAACGAGCTAACGGGTTGACAGGTTGACAGGTTAACAAGTAAGTATGCCATACACCACTTATTATGTTACTCAAGTTTCGGATTTAGCAAGGGGGGGGGGCTGAATCCGAAACTTCAGTTATGTTAAAGCCAGAATGACAGGAAGCTTAAAAAGCTTGGCAAACTTACCTGTTAACCTGTCAACTTGTTAACTCGTTTACCTGAAATACCGTCAACGGGTTAACTCATTAGCTCGCAAAGCTTGTTCTAAATCAGAAAAAAGTAAAGCCCCACTCCCTCCACTTAAAAAATAATTGCTACTTTTGTGCGTTACAACGAAGGTAAAATCAAAATAATTTATAACAACAATCAGATGAACGTGATAACCAAGACCGTTTCGCTGCCCGATGGACGCACCATCAGCATCGAAACTGGCAAACTGGCCAAGCAAGCTGATGGCGCAGTTATGCTGCGTATGAACAACACCATGTTGCTTGCCACCGTTTGTGCTGCCAAGACGGCTCAGCCCGGCACAGACTTCATGCCCCTCCAGTGCGACTACAAAGAAAAATATAGCGCCGCAGGCCGTTTCCCCGGCGGTTTCACCAAGCGCGAAGGCCGCGCCGGCGACTACGAAATCCTTACTTCACGTCTGGTCGACCGCGCACTGCGCCCACTCTTCCCCTCAGACTACCACTGCGAGGTATACGTTAACATCACGCTCTTCTCAGCCGATGGTGTTGACATGCCCGACGCACTGGCCGGCTTTGCCGCATCAGCAGCCCTCGCTGCCAGCGACATTCCCTTTGAAGGCCCCATCTCTGAGGTGCGCGTAGCACGCATCAACGGCGAATACGTTGTCAACCCCACCTTCGACCAGCTCAAGGAGGCCGACATGGACATCATGGTAGGTGCCACCGAAGAGAATATCATGATGGTTGAAGGCGAAATGGACGAAGTGCCCGAAAGCGCACTGCTCGAAGCGCTCAAGGTGGCTCACGAGGCTATCAAGCCCATGTGCCAGTTGCAAAAGGAACTCTCAAAGGAACTCGGCACCGACGTCAAGCGCGAATACGACGACGAGGTGAACGACGAGGAACTCCGCCAGCAAGTAAAGGACGAGTGCTACAAGCCCGCCTACGCCATTGCCGAAGCCGGCGACCACGACAAGCACCAGCGCGAAGATGCCTTCACCGAAATACGCGAAGGATTTAAGGAACGCTATGCTGCCGCACACCCCGAACTCTCACCCGAAGAACTCGAAGAAAAGAACGCCATGGTAGACCGCTACTACCACGACGTAGAACGCGATGCCATGCGCCGCTGCATTCTCGATGAGGGCAAGCGTCTCGATGGCCGCAAAACCACCGATATCCGCCCCATCTGGTGCGAAGTGTCACCCCTGCCCATGCCTCACGGTTCGGCCATCTTCACACGTGGCGAAACACAGGCTCTGGCCACTGCCACCCTCGGCACCAAGCTCGACGAAAAGATGGTTGACGATGTGCTCGACAAGAGCTACATGCGCTTCCTCCTCCACTACAACTTCCCTCCCTTCTCAACTGGCGAGGCCAAGGCACAGCGTGGCGTAGGCCGCCGCGAAATTGGTCACGGCCACTTGGCATGGCGCGCCCTCAAGGGCCAAATCCCTGCCGACTACCCCTACACAGTGCGTGTGGTGAGCGACATTCTCGAGTCAAACGGCTCATCGTCTATGGCCACCGTATGTGCCGGTACTCTGGCACTGATGGACGCTGGTGTGCCTATCAAGGCTCCCGTGAGCGGTATTGCCATGGGTCTTATCAAGAACCCCGGCGAGGACAAGTACGCCATATTGAGCGACATCCTGGGCGATGAGGACCACTTGGGCGACATGGACTTCAAGACCACCGGTACTGCAAAGGGCCTTACTGCCACACAGATGGATATCAAGTGCGACGGTCTGTCATACGAAATCCTTGAAAAGGCTCTTAACCAAGCCAAGCAGGCACGTGAGCACATCTTGGGCAAGATTCTCGAAACCATGCCCGCTCCACGTCCCGAACTCAAGCCCCACGTTCCCCGCATCGAAGCCTTTGAAATTCCCAAAGAGTTTATCGGCGCCGTTATTGGCCCGGGCGGAAAGATTATTCAGGGCATGCAGGAGGACACTGGTGCCACCATCACCATCGACGAGGAAGACGGCGTAGGCAAAATCCAGGTGTCTGGCCCCAACAAGGAGAGCATCGATGCTGCCGTGGCCAAGATACGTGCCATCGTGGCCATACCCGAAGTGGGCGAGGTTTACGACGCCAAGGTTGTCAGCATCATGCCTTACGGCTGCTTTGTAGAGTTCATGCCGGGCAAGGAAGGCTTGCTCCACATCTCCGAAATAGCATGGAAGCGCCTCGAGTCTGTTGAGGAAGCTGGCATTAAAGAGGGTGACACCATCAAGGTCAAGCTCCTCGAAATTGACGACAAGACCGGCAAGTTCCGCCTTTCACACCGCGTGCTCGAAGAGAAGCCCGAAGGTTGGGAGGAACGTCCCGCACGCCGTCCGCGCCGCGAAGGTGGCGAAGGTGGTCACGCACCACGCCGTCCGCGTCGCGACTAATCAGCATTGAATGATAAAGCCATAGAAGCTTGAAATCCCCTTGCGGCTGCACAGCCGTCAAGGGGATTTCTGTTGTTTCTGGCACAAGGTTCACACTTGACACAACACACACGCTGCGCCGTACAGGGCAAACTTTCTGACATATAAATACGGTCACTTGCAACCCCATCAACCACCTTTTTGTGGCAAATATTACATTGCAGATGCAAACGATTACGTATCTTTGCCCAATCATAACCAATTGGCGGAACTGACAAACAAGCTGACAACTCAACGGGGTAACTGGCAAGTTGGCCAAGCTTTTTAAGTTTCCTGACATTCTGGCTTTAACATAATAAGTAGTATATGGCATACTTACTTGTTTACCTGTCAACTTGTTAACCCGTTAACCTGAAATTCCGCCAACGGATATACATCTAATATCATCACCACCATGAACAAATTGCTACTCACCCTGCTCACACTCTGCCTGGCAATAACCATGCAGGCGCAAGCCCGCCACGGCGGCAACGACAACCCCTTCAACTCCGTCAGCTACCGCCCCTTGCCTCCACTGCGCGTCAACGGGCAGCAGGGCGTGTCGGCCGCATTTGCCGGCAGCACAGGCAGCAAACTATTAGTGGCCGGCGGCTGCAACTTTCCGGGCACACCGGCTGCCGACGGCGGTGACAAGCAATTCTATGCCGACATCTACGAACTTAACCTGCACCACACCGCGGGCACAATGCAATGGCGCAAAATAGGCTGTCTGCCGCAACCCGCCGCCTACGGCGTGGGGGTAAGTGTGCCACACGGCATGGTGTGCGTGGGCGGCACAAGCAACGGCAAGCAGAGCCTGGCCAAAAGCTACTACCTCAAGTCGGGCCACAACCACCAACTCGTAATAGAGGCACTGCCCGCACTGCCCCAGCCGCTCGACAACATGGCGGGGGCCTACGGCGGCGGCTACATCTACGTGGCCGGCGGACTGAGCAATGGCAGTCCCTCGCAGGCTGCCTACCGACTGCGTTTCCCTGGCGGCAAGCATTGGGAGCGGCTGCCCGACCTGCCCGGTGCCGCACGAGTGCAGCCCGTGGGCGTGGCGCAGAACAGCGCCACGGGGCCTTGCTTTTACCTGGCGGGCGGATTTGCCCCTGCCACCGACACCCAACGGGGCATGGCACACACCGACGGGTGGTGTTACAACCCCGCCACACACCAATGGACACGTATGGCCCCCATTGTGCCACACGGCCGCACCGAGGCCGTCACCCTGGCCGGTGCCGCAGGTGTGCCCTCGGGTTGTGCCCACATAGTGTTTGCGGGCGGTGTGAACAAACAACGCTTTGAGGCGGCCATCAACCGACCTCTGCTCATCAAACAGGCACGGCTCGACGCCCAAAGGTATGGCACACAGGCCATGCACGCCTATGTAGCAAGGCTCGAACTCGAAAAGGCCACCTACATGCGCCAGCCCGAGGCTTGGTACGCTTTCAACGACGAACTCATTATTTACCACACCATCACCAACACGTGGGTGGCCGAAAGCCGCTCACCGCTGTTGGCACGCGCCGGGGCTGCCCTTGTGGCATGTGACGGCGAATGGGTGGTGGTGGACGGCGAGAGCAAGCCGGGCATCAGGTCGGCAGCTGTAACAGCTGTCAAGATGGACGTGCGGCCCACCTTTGGGTGGCTCAACTGGACGGTGCTCGTGGCCTATCTCGTGGGCATGGTGCTGCTGGGCTATTACTTTATGAAGCGCGGCGAGGGCAATGCCGACGACTTTTTCAAGGGCGGCGGCCGCATACCCTGGTGGGCAGCGGGCATCAGCATCTATGCCACCATGCTCAGCGCCATCACCTACATGGCCTACCCCGCCAAGGCTTACGCCACCGACTGGACTTACTACCCCATGCTGGTGACCATACTGCTGGTGTCGTTCCCCGTTATCAAGTATTATTTGCCATTTTTCAGACGCCTCAACGTGACGAGTGCCTACGAGTATCTTGAACGTCGCTTCAACGCACCCACACGTCTGCTGGCATCGGCCTTGTTCATCATCTTTATGGTGGTGCGCATGGCATTGGTGCTCTACTTGCCCTCGCTGGCGCTTACGGCGGTTACGGGCATCAACCTCTACATCTGCATTGTGCTCATGGCGTTTGTCACCATCGTTTACTGCACCATGGGTGGTGTCGAGGCCGTGGTGTGGGGCGATGTGGTGCAGGGCTTCATACTGGTGGGTGGCGCACTCTTTGCAGTCGGCTACCTGGTGTGGGGCACCGATGGCGGGGCAAGCGGTTTCTGGCAGATAGCCATGGACGACCACAAGATGCGGCTCTTTAGCTGGAGTCTCGACTACCGTTCGGCCACCTTCTGGGTTATCATATTAGGCGGTATGGCCAACAACCTCATATCTTATACCAGCGACCAGACTGTCATTCAGCGCTACCTTACCACCAAGGACGAGGCTGGCGCACGGCGCAGCATCATGCTCAACGGCCTGATGAGCGTGTTTGTGAGTGTGGCATTCTTTGCCATTGGCACAGGGTTGTACACCTTTTTCAAGACACACCCCGCAGCGCTCGACTACACCATGGGCAAGGCCGACACGATATTCCCCTTCTTCATGATGAGCCAGCTGCCACAAGGGGTGGCCGGACTGCTCATTGCGGCTATTTTTGCCGCTACCATGAGCACCATATCGTCCAACATCAACTCTGTGGCCACGGCCTACAGTGTCGACTTTTACCAACGCTTCCGCCCCACTGCCAGCAATGCTGCCACCCTGCGCGTGGCACGCCGCACCTGCATCGTGTCGGGCGCATTGGGCATGTGCATGGCACTGCTCATGGCCACGTGGCACATTCTCTCGCTGCTTGACTTTTTCCAGGAGATACTCGGACTGCTCTCAAGCGGTCTCGGCGGTCTGTTCCTGATGGGCATATTCTTTCCGCGCATCGGCGGCAAAGCGGCTCTTACGGGCTTTGTGTGTGGCGTGGGAGCAGTGTTTGCCGTGCGCTATCTCACCGACACGAGTTTTCTGCTCTACGGCTGTATCGGCATGGCCACATCGGTGGCTGTTGGCCTGCTGTGCTCTTGCTTTGTCAGGGAGCACAAATCACTCGACGGATTGTGCTGGAAAACACGACCCTAACACCCGGGAGCGCACACTTTTTCGGAAAACGTGCAATTTATCGTATCTTTTTAGCCTAAAAGTTTGTCAGTATTAGGAATAAGCATTACTTTTGCACGCGGAAACTTAAATACAAGGAACATAATTCATTAAATTCAAATAAAGAAACTATGTCTGATATTGAAGCAAAAGTAAAGGCTATCATCGTTGACAAGCTCAGCGTTGACGAATCTGAAGTTAAGAACGAAGCAAGCTTCGCTAACGACCTCGGTGCTGACTCTCTCGACACTGTAGAGCTCATCATGGAATTTGAGAAGGAATTTGGCATCACTATCCCCGATGACAAGTCTGAAAAGATTTCAACCGTAGGTGACGCTATCGCTTACATCGAAGGAGAAGTTAACAAGTAATCTGCTTGTCTTACGACTACCCAACCCAAAACAATTAACGTTTAACGTTACGCGTCTGCGTCGCTATGCTGTCAGCCCCTGACGGTGTGGAGACAGGTCGCTGTACGTTAAACGTTAATTGCATTATGGCATTACACGCCTACAAAAACACTGCATATCAACACGTTTCACCCCTATGCTGCAGCACACAGCTGAACGGCTCTGGTGCACACAAGCCCACCCCTCGAAACACGCCTTATTTGTTTAGTAGATTAGCGAGTACTACCCCAGCCCACCCATCGCGTGGCGCGGGAAACAAGCGGACAGCACACTGCCGCGTGCGTGCTAATCTACTAAAGTGCAGAGAGAGCCACAGGGCACACACCGCCCATGCTGCCACTCAAGCTGACGGCTGCGCATTCATTAACGATATTCAAACTTTATGGAACTCAAAAGAGTTGTTGTAACAGGCCTTGGCGCCCTCACACCAGTAGGTAACACAGTACCCGAAACTTGGGAAAACATCAAGAACGGCGTTAGCGGCGCCGGCCCTATCACACACTTCGATGCGTCGAAGTTCAAAACACAGTTTGCATGCGAGGTGAAGGGCTTTAAGGCTACCGACTTTATCGACCGCAAGGAGGCTCGCAAAATGGACCTTTACGAGCAGTACGCTCTCGTGGCTGCCATGGAGGCTATCAAGGACAGCGGCTGGGATCTCGAAACTATCGACAAGAACCGCATCGGCGTGGTGCTCGGTGTAGGTATCGGTGGTATTCACACCTTTGAGGAGGAAGCTGGCTACTATGCCATCAACAAGGAGAACGGCCCTAAGTTCAACCCCTTCTTCATTCCTAAGATGATTGCCGACATCGCTGCCGGACAAATCTCTATCCAGTATGGTTTCCACGGCCCCAACTACACCACTACATCGGCTTGCGCCTCTTCAACCAACGCTTTGGCCGACGCCTTCAACCTCATTCGCCTCGGCAAGGCCGACGCCATGGTGACCGGTGGTGCCGAAGCTGCCATCTGGCCCTGCGGCGTGGGCGGATTTAACGCCATGCACGCGCTCTCAACACGCAACGACGACCCCACACACGCTTCACGCCCCTTCAGCAAGAGCCGCGACGGCTTTATCATGGGCGAGGGTGCCGGCATACTCATTCTTGAGGAACTTGAGCACGCCAAGGCACGCGGCGCCAAGATTTACTGCGAAGTGGCTGGCGCTGGCATGTCGGCCGACGCACACCACATCACTGCCTCACACCCCGAAGGACTCGGTGCCAACCTCGTGATGAAGGCTGCCCTCGAAGACGCTGAAATGAAGCCCGAGGACATTGACTACATCAATGTGCACGGCACATCTACCCCCGTGGGCGACATCTCTGAGGTGAAGGCCATTACCAAACTCTTTGGCCAGCACGCTTACGAGCTCAACATCTCGTCTACAAAGAGTATGACTGGCCACTTGCTCGGTGCTGCCGGTGCTGTTGAAGCACTCATCTGCTGCCTCTCGGTGCAGAACGATATTGTGCCGCCTACCATCAACCACGAGGACGACGATCGCGACGAGAACATCGACTACAACCTCAACTTCACCTTTAACAAGGCACAAAAGCGCACCGTACGCGCTGCATTGAGCAACACATTCGGCTTTGGCGGACACAACGCCTGCTGCATTGTAAAGAAGTATGAAGCCTAACGCACCCAAAGGCGCGTAACATGTGCAAATGTGCAAATGCGCAGATGTGCAAATGCTATCACGCATAGCATTTCGGCACGCTGGCGCATCTGCACATTTGCGCTTTTCCCATATCCACATCATACACCCTAATTCAACGGCAATTTGTGCGCACGGCTTGCACAACAGCACGTCATGCCACATTTGCACTGCATTTATATGATACTGAACTTATTTGACCGCATGAAACTCCCCTTCCGCAAGAACAAGGAGTTTCTGTCGGCCCTATACGACATATTGGGCTTTTACCCGCACAATATCGAGATATACCGCATCGCTTTCTCGCACAAGTCGCTCAGCTACCGACGTGACGCCGACAGCAAAAAGGGCGGCAAGGACCGCAAGGCCAACAACCGCGACCGCAAACAGCGCAGCGAGAATACCTCGAAACCGCTCAACAACGAACGACTCGAATATCTGGGCGACGCCGTGCTCGAGACTATCGTGAGCGACATTCTCTTCCACCACTTTCCACACAAGCGCGAGGGCTTTCTCACATCAACCCGCTCCAAAATCGTGCAGCGCGAGGCACTTAACCGACTGGCTGCCGACATGGGGCTCGAAAAGCTTATTCTGGCCGCACAAGGCACACGCATGAGCCACACCAACATTGGCGGCAATGCCTTTGAAGCACTGATGGGGGCCATCTATCTGGACCGCGGCTTCAAAACTTGCCAATGGTTCATTAACAACCGCGTTATAGGCCAGTACGTCGACCTTGACAACGTGGCGCAGAAGGAGGTTAACTTTAAGAGCAAACTGCTGGAGTGGAGTCAGAAAAACCGCATCAACATCAACTTTAAGGACACTGCCTGCGATGGCGAAAAGGGCTTCCGCACCGTTATCAGCATCGAAGGCATCACCATAGCACGCGGCAGCGGACGCTCAAAAAAGGAGAGCCAGCAGGAGGCTTCGAAAGAGGCCCTCACACGTATGCGCCGCGAGCCTGCCACATACGACAGCATCTTCCGTGCTAAAGAAAAGCGCACTGCCATGGAGGCCGAAGAGTCATTTGCCCTGCCCAAAATCGACACCATCGAGGACGGGCTGAGCAAGGGCAAGACTTCAAAAGCCAAGGGCAAGAACAAGGCCGACGCCCCCATGCTCGATGAGCAGGACAGCAAGGCCCCGAAGAGCGCGCAGGAACTCTCAGACGAGGCTTACGACACGGCTTACGACGAGGCTGCCTCGTACGAAGTGATTGACACACCACCTGCCGAACCCGTGCTCACGGCCGAGGACTACGAGGCCAAGGGAATACCCGCCCCCCCCGAAGAGGACGAGCTGAAAGCTGCCGACGAGAGCCTGCGCAAAAAGCGCACACGCAACCGTGGCCCAAAGACTATGGGCGATGCCGTGAAGGGACAGACCAAGGGCGCCACTACCACCGAGGAGCGTGCCGCCAAACGCGAGGCCGAACGACAAGCCGAAGTGGAACGACAACGCGCCAAGGCAGAGCACAAACGCCAAATGGCTGAAAAGGCCAAGGCCAAAGCCGAAGCCATCGAAACCAAGGCTGAGCCTGAAGCCGTGCCCGAAGCTGTGGCAAGCGAGGCGCAGACACAAATATCGGGTCTGTTAGGCGCACTCCGCACACACGCCGACCATGAGGCTGAAGCCGTTGCAGAGAGCCGCTATGCCAAGACCGAAGCACCCAGCCACGCTGAGGCCGAAGCGCCCGTTGCCCCAAGCGCTGAAATGGCCAATGACGCTGACACCGCCCACACAGCTGATGAAGTGCAAACGCTGGCCGAAGTAGAAGAAACCTTCATCATAAAGGAGGACATCAAACCTGCACAGCAAGCTGAGGACGAAAGCCAAGAGACTACAAATGAAAGTCACGAAGCCGCGCTCGAAAGCCAAGAAGCCGAGTTCGAAAGCCAAGAGGCCGCAAACGAAGCATTGGCTGAAATTGAAACAGACATTGAGCCTAAGACCAAGCCCGAAGCTGAGACCGCATTTGACAGCGCAACAGAGAAGGCTGAAAATGAGGCTGGGGAGGCAGACAAAGTGGCCGAAGAAAGCGACAGTATGGCCGTTGATACTGACAGCGTAGCCGAAGAGGGTGATGACACTGCCATCAACACCATTGACACCGACGCCACTGCCAACTACGCGACCGCCACTGCCGTTGAAACCACCGAGGCTGCTGAAACCGAGGACAAAGACCTTGACAACGACAGCGAGTCAGACGCCGCCACAAGCATTGTGCCATCGCTCACGCTGGACGACATCGTGTTCGGCACAGAGCACGACGAGCATTTTGCCACATTGCGAAATAACAACTTTGACAGCGCCGACAGCGAAAGCGACACTGCGGCACAAGAGGACGAGGCTGAAGCAACGCAAGACAAGCCTCAGCGCAACAAAAAGCGGACTAACAACAACCGCCGTCGCCGCCGTCCACAAAATGCCAACAAACAAGGCACAGAAAGCGACGCCAATGGCAAGGCCGAAAATGCAACCAGCGCCAATGCGCCTGCGACCAATGCAGACAAGCCAAAGCCACACAAGCACAGAGGCCGCCGACGTCCTAACAAGGGCAAAAAAGAGGGCGACGCATAACGTGCTTCAATAACATAAATACCTCACCACGCGGGAGGGCATGCCTACAACCGTCACACACATTACGGTTATTGGCACGCCCTCCCGCGTCGTTTTACCAGCCCCAATCCGTTGGTACAACTTCCGCGGATAATGATATAAAAGGCGGTTTTTCGTTTTTTTAATCCAGGGAGCAATACCAAACGGCAGTTTTTTTCGTTAACTTAGCATCGCTTTCACAACCATACGCCTCCCACCACGAGGAAAACTGGCCCCGAAAGCCATCATTTCAAAAAACCAGTAACTAACCCACTAATCCTTGATAATGGAAACACGTAATAAGAACTACTGTATCATTCTGGCCGGTGGTGTTGGACGCCGCTTGTGGCCCGCAAGTCAGAAGGAGCTGCCCAAACAATTTATCGACTTCTTCGGCACAGGCCGCACCCTGCTGCAACAAACCTTCGACCGCTTTGCCCGTTTTATCCCCACCAACCACATATACATATCCACCTACGAGAGCTATGTGTCCCTCGTGCGCGAGCAACTGCCCGAAGTGCCCGAAGCCAACATTCTGCCCGAGCCCGTGCAGCTCAACACTGCCCCCGCAGCCATTTGGGGCACATGGCACACAGTGCTGTCCGATGCCGATGCCAATGTAGTGGTAAGTCCGGCCGACCAACTCATACAGCACGCCGACCGTTTCGAAGCCCAGATACTGCGAGGCCTCGACTACGTTGACACCCACGCCGACTTCCTGGCCATAGGCGTCAAACCCACGCAGCCCAACACAGCTTACGGCTACATACAGATGGGCAACGCCATAGGCAACGCCGACAACAAGCTGCACAAAGTGCAATCGTTCAGCGAGAAACCCGAACTTGACTACGCCAAGATGTTTATGCAGAGCGGCGAGTTCTTGTGGAACACCGGCATATTCATGTGGAAAGGCAAGACCCTCGGCCAGCACCTCTCAAGCATGGCACACCGCCCCGACCGCCCTGTTGAAGAGGTGGCCAAACAAATGGTCACCATAGCCGAGGAGATGAACTACGTGCGCTCATGCATACCCGAGGGCCTGCCGCGCAGCATCGACCTGCTTGTGCTCGAGCACTGCAGCAATGTGGCAGTGCTGGAGTGCAACTTTGGGTGGGCCGACGTAGGTTGCTGGACAGAGCTGCACGAAGTGTCGCACACCGATGCCGACGGCAATGCCGTGAGCGGTGGTGCCCGCGTGATGCTGCAAGGCACCCAAAACTGCATGGTACGGCTGCCCCAACACATGAAAGCCATCATAGCCGGCCTCGACGGCTACGTGATAGCACAGCAAGGCGACATACTGATGATATGTCCCAACAACGACCCCGACGCCACGCGCCGCCTCATCAACGAGGGCCAGTTCTTCTGACCCCCGCTCCCCCACGCCCCACATAGCCGCCCCGGTGCACCCGCCGCGGTTTCACTGGCAAAAAGTCTCCAATCCGTAACCGATGCCCCGCAGCACCGGCACAGATTGGAGACTTTTTGCGTATATCCGCCCCGCGCCCCGCGCCACCACATACAAAGCAGGCAGACACAAGTCCCTCCGTCAGGAGCGCGTATTAAACCGCGCGTGTACAAAGAAATAAGGGTGAAGCTTTAGTAAACACATGGGTTTTTAGTAACTTTGCCCACAAATATCTAAAAATTTTACAACATGGCACAGAAACCAAGCATACCCAAAGGCACACGCGACTTTGGTGCGGTCGAAATGGCCCGCCGCAACTATATTTTCAACACCATACGCGAGGTGTACGCACTCTACGGCTTCCGTCAGATTGAAACGCCCGCCATGGAGAACCTCTCCACCCTCATGGGCAAGTATGGCGAGGAGGGCGACAAACTGCTCTTCAAGATACTCAACTCGGGCAACTTCCGTGGCGAAGTGACCGCCGAGGAATACGCCGAAAAGAATTCGGCCCAGCTCGCAGCCCGCTTCTGCGAGAAAGGCCTTCGCTACGACCTCACCGTGCCCTTTGCACGCTACGTGGTGCAGCACCGCGACGAGTTGCAGATGCCTTTCAAGCGCTACCAGATACAACCCGTGTGGCGCGCCGACCGTCCGCAAAAGGGCCGCTACCGCGAGTTCTACCAGTGCGACGCCGACGTAGTAGGCTCCGACTCACTGCTCAACGAGGTAGAGCTGATGCAGATTGTTGACGAAGTATTCAGCCGTTTCGGCATTCGTGTCTGCATCAAAATCAACAACCGCAAAATTCTCAGCGGCATAGCCGAGATTATAGGTGCAGCCGACAAGATTGTCGACATCACCGTGGCCATTGACAAGCTCGACAAGATAGGTCTTGACAAAGTAAACGAAGAGTTGCGCGCAGTAGGTCTGAGCGAGGAGGCTGTTGAAAAGTTGCAGCCCATCATCTCGCTTTCGGGCACCAACGAGCAGAAACTCGACACCATGCGCCAAGTGCTGGCCGCCAGCGAGACGGGCTTGAAGGGAGTTGAAGAAGTAGCCTTTGTGCTCAACGCCCTCAAGGCCAGCGAGCTGCGCAACGAGCTCGAGCTCGACCTCACCCTGGCCCGCGGCCTCAACTACTACACGGGCTGCATATTCGAAGTCAAGGCACTCGACGTACAGATTGGTTCCATCACCGGTGGCGGCCGCTACGACAACCTCACCGGCATATTCGGTCTGCCAGGCCTGAGCGGCGTCGGCATATCATTTGGTGCCGACCGCATCTACGACGTACTCACCCAGCTCGACCTCTACCCTGCCGAAACCAACTCGGGCGCCCGCATTCTGTTCATCAACTTTGGTGCCAACGAGGCCGCCCACTGCCTGCGCCTGGCCGCCGCCATACGCAAGGCCGGCATCTCGGCCGAGGTATACCCCGACTCTGTTAAAATGAAAAAGCAGATGAGCTACGCCAACGCCCACAAAGTGCCTTTCGTGGCCCTGGTTGGCGAGAGCGAAATGGCCGAAGGCAAGGTAGCTCTTAAAAACATGGAGACCGGCGAGCAGCAAAGCCTCAGCATAGACGAGGTGATTGAACACATCAAGTAAACACAAACTGATGAACGAAGAGAACACACACCACCTGCCCTATTTTGACGAGGTTAACAAAATGTACACCATGCGCGAGGCCATTGAAGAAGCCAAGCGCTGCCTGCACTGCAAAGTGCCACAATGCAAAAAGGGCTGCCCCATCGAGAACAACATACCCGACTTCATACACGAGCTCTCAAAGGGCAACATGGGTGAGGCCATGGCCATACTGCACGAAAAAACCAACCTGCCCGCCATCTGCGGCCGTGTGTGCCCACACGAAAAGCAGTGCGAAGGCCATTGCGTGCTCGGCCGCCGCGACAACCCCGTGCGAGTGGGCAAGCTCGAAAGCTTTGTAGCACAATTCGACGCCGAAATGAACCTGACCCACGAGCGCATACCCGAAAAAACACGCGGCAAGGTGGCCGTCATAGGCTCAGGCCCCGCCGGCCTTACCGTGGCTGGCGACCTGGCGCGCCAGGGCTTCAATGTCACCATATTCGAAGGGCAGCCCGAGCCAGGTGGCGTGCTGATGTACGGCATACCCGAGTACCGACTGCCCAAAGCCGTGGTGCGCAACGAAATTAAGCGCATCGAGGCACTCGGTGTACACTTTGTAACCAACTGCCTTGTAGGCTCGCCCGAGAGCGGTGTCACCGTCGACAGCCTGTTTGCTCAAGGCTTCGACGCCATATTCATGGGCACCGGCACCGCCCTGCCCCAAAACCTCAACGTGCCGGGGGCTAATCTGCGCCGCGTCACACAGTCAACCGACTTTCTGCACAACGTCAACGCCTACGTCGAAGGCGCCCTGCCCTACGAGATGGTACCACTGCGCAAGGGCGACCGCGTGGCCGTGATAGGCGGTGGCAACGTGGCCATGGACGCCGCACGCACCGCACAGCGTCTGGGCGGCGACGTCACCGTCATATACCGCCGCACACAAGAGGAGATGCCCGCCATCAAGAGCGAGTACGAAGACGCTGTAAAGGAAGGCGTAAAATTCATGTGGAAAACCAACTCCATCGAATTCCTTGGCAACGAAAAGGGCCGTGTGCGTGCCATCAGACTGGCCACCCCCGACGGTGAGCACACCGTAGAGTTCGACCGCGTGTTCCTGGCCATCGGTTCACGCCCCGCCAGCCGCATCGTTGGCACCACCAAGGGTATCGACGTCGACGAGAAAGGCTACGTCATTGTGGGCGACCGTCCCAAGGGCATGACCACCCGCCGCGGTGTATTTGCCGGAGGCGACGTCGTACACCGTCCACAAACGGTGGTGCTGGCCATGAAAGCAGCCAAAGAGGTGGCTGTAGGCATAGCCCAATATGTCGACGCCATCAAGTTGCTCGAGGAGTGTGGACAGTAAACCTAAAGGGTGGTTCTAATAATTCTGCTTTTAGAACCACCCTAAAGTGTTAAAATGGCACGATTGTTACAAAATGCGCATTTATTTTGAATATTTGTTGCATAATGTTTGTCAATTAAAATAAAAGATTTACATTTGCATTGCAACCATGAAAATTAAGTGTGCCACACAAAGCCACACTTTACAACTGCGCATCGGTCATCAGGTGGAACGCCACTATGCCGTGCGTAACAACCATCCCAACCTACGCTTAACCTATGGCGAAACACACAATGAGAGATTATACCTCTTCATAATGAATTGTTTTTTTAAGGGTGGAACCTGCTAAGGGTTCCGCCCTTTTTTGTGCGCTGGTCTATCGCCATCGTGTTGCGCATCAATTTGCTCACGGGCACAGACCCTTTGTCTGCCCTCTTGTAAAAGAGTGCGTGTGTTTTTACTGCCATCTTACACTTTTTGTACGTAACAAGTTGATATACAGATGTTTCAAGAGTGTAAGATGATTTCAAAGTATCTTACACTCCCCTGCATACATCTTACACACCCCACCCCGCTGCCGCGCAGTCGATTTAGGCGTATGCGGTGGTTTATACGCCATAGGGACGTAGAGAAATCTGTCGGATCAACAGACTTTTCTGCCCCCCTATGCCGTGATATCTGCCTCCCTATGCCGTGATATTGCCCTACCGTGTTGTGCCGTGTGGCAGCATGTGGTTGTGCAGGATGTGTGTAGGTGTAATTGGTAGTATCTTACACTAAGTAAAATATTGATACTCAATGAATTACAACGTGTTTGTGTAAGATGTAAGATACTCGGTGTGTAAGTTGTTGTAGTATGGTAAATGTAACAAATGCAACTTTCTTGTCTTGGGTTCTTTTAGCGTAAACATGCGAACAGACGCAAGCGCTAAACGCAAGCACTAAACACTAGCACCAAACGCTAGCTCTAATGGGGAGCGACGCGTCTCGCGTCGGGAAAATATGCAGCTATTATTTAGTAGCGTTTGTTTTTTCATTCTTTCTCTATCCCGACGCGAGACGCGTCGCCCCCATTAGTGTTTGCGTTTCTTCTACCACCAAACGCTAACACTAAGCGCTACCACTAAACGCTAGCGCTTAGAGCTTGCGTTTGGTGCTTGCGCTTGCTGCCAGCGTTTGGTGCTTGAGGCCATTCGCATGTTTACGCTTTATTGGACAACTGTAAACCACCAATGCCGCTCCACCTTACAGCACAAAAACGCGTTGGCTCAGTCCACCCCAAGGGCAAATGCCCCAGGTTGGATGAGCCAACGCGTCAAACAGACGTTAGCAAATGTTGGGAGTTAACGGGGTAAACAGGTGACCCGTTGAGCTGTCAACCAGTCAACCCGTCAACCCTTCAACGCATAAAGATATGTTACTGCATGCGCTTCACGCCACCTACAATCACGGGGCCGTGCTCCGACTTGCCGGCACGTATACCCTTCAGGTTGTAGGCAGGTGCAGCAGCACCCGTACCGTCGGTTGTCACGGCATCAATGCCCGTGGCCATGATGCGCACCACGTTTGAGCCAACCTCGCCATAGTCGGGGTAGATAGCCTTCACCTGGTACTCATAGTAGCGTCCGGCATGCTTGGCAGCGTCAATATACTGTGTGGCTTCGGTCGAGAGCGGAGCCGCGTTCACCAATTCGCCATTGCAGTAAATGTTGTATCCGCTAAAGAAACTTGCGGCCTGCGGCTCATCAAGAGCCTTGCCAGCCAACTTGCTCTGTGCCGCAGCCGTGGCAGCCACAGGCGCATAGCGCTCGGCCAAGGCCGAGAGGTTGGCAGTAGGAGCCGCCTTGGTGTTGTCAGCATAAGGCTGCAGACACACCGAAATGTTCCAGTTACCCTCAATGCCACTGTCGTCGTCATCGAGCGTGGTCCATGTCAGTCCGTCGGTTGAGTAGAGATTGCCCTTACCACCACGGGCCGGACCGGCATCGTAGCCAACAGGCACCGTTATCTGGTTGTGTTCCACATAGATAACAGCACGCAGACGCTTGGTAGCGTCCACCTTGATAGGCTTGTCAAGGCGCACGGTGTTGAAACTGTACTGGCTGAGGTTGTCCACATACTTTTCAAACACCAGCGTGTTGTCCTCGTAGAGCTGTGCATAAAGCACGTCGGGCACCTGGTTGATGTAGAACTTGATTTCAGACACGCTGAGCGAGCTGTAAGGCTTCAAGTCCTCGGGCGACCATTCCACCCCGGCGTAATACTGTCCGCCGTTTTGCAGTCCGGCCGCGTTGTCGCACACACCATTGTGCCAGCGCAGTTCCGTCACATCGCCAAGGGCCGGCACGCTCCATGTGAGCACATTGCCCTTGTCAGTCTGTTCAACCGACAGCGTGCCAGGCTGCTGATAGCCGTTGGTGTAGTTCACCGTCACGAGAGCGGGTTCGCTCATGGGGCTCACCGCCGAGTTGTTGTAGTGCGCCACCACCTCGTATTTGTAAGTGCCCGGCAGCAAATTGTGGTCGGTGTAGCACGGTCCGCTCACGGGAGCATCGGTAATGAGCTGCCCGTTGCGGTAGATGTCGTAGCCATACACCGAGCCAGCCTTGTCGGCATTGATGCTGATGGCATCGACCAACTGGGCCGAGTGTCCGCTCACCACGCGCAGCATCACATACTTGGTGCCGGCAGGCAGCGTAAAGTCGTACTGCTGCCAAGCCTCGGCAGTGGTCACGCGTCCGCGGTTGATAAAGTTGGCCACATCATTGTCGTCGGCCGATGTGAGCACCTGCATTTCGCCGTTGCCCTCGGCCTTGGCCATGTTGCGCGCCATAAAGCTGAAGGCAAATGGTGCAGCGTAGTCGGTCGTGACGGGCACCACCAGTTCGGCCTTGGCCTCAGCCTCGCAGCGCAGAGCCATGCTGCCCTGTACGGCATCGGTGTTGGTCAGGGTAAAGAGGTTGTCCTTGTTGGTCCAGCCATCGCGGCTGAAAGGCGTGCCATTGCTGCCCTGTTCAAAACTCTCGTAGGTGTCGGCCGCGAGTGTGGTGGGGTCAATCATGGTCACATTCACATCGTAGCCATACGATGCCATGGTGGCACGCACATCAGTCGGTGCATTGCCTTGTGTAGCCGCATCGATAGTTACAGCCACGGGGGCCGAGTGTGCCGAGGTAGTGCCGTCGACGTACACCGTCTCCACCTCGTAGTTGTAAGTGCCCGGTGTGGTGAGCGTTTCGCTGTAAGCGCGCTGTGCCACGGGGGCCTCGTTCAGTTTCACATTGTCGCGGTACACATTATAGCCGCTCAGTCCCTTTACCGAACCGAGGTCGAAGTAGATGTAGCGCGAGCCGGTAGTTTCCTGCAGGCAGAGTGTGAGCAACTGGTAGCCCTCGGCAGTGCGTATAACACTCATGCCGCCGGCCGAGGCATTCTCGGTGGGTTTGATGGCGGCATAGTCGGCCAGACTGGTGTGCCACAACAGTTTGCCCGAGGCAAAGTCGTAGGCACAGAGTTCGTAGCGCTTGTCCCAGCCCTGCTCAAAGGTGTAGAGCACGCCGTTGTAGTAAGCCGAACCGGCTGCGCCCTTGAGCGTGGGGCCATTGCCCAGCTTAGCACCATGCAGCGAGGTGTAGATGCTGGTTTGCCAGTCGCCCACCTCAAATCCGCCGCGCCCGCCGTCGAGTTCGGGCACATAGGCTATGTGTCGGCCAATTTCGGAGATTGATATCTCGTCGGTTATCTCCTGCTTGTCCATATCTATCTTGTAGAGCGTAGAGCCGTTGGCTGTAGCGTAGAAGTCGCTGCCATCGTACACCAAATTGCGGAAACCTGTGGTCAGAGTGGTGGGCACCATCATGGTAAAGCTGGTGTCGAATGTGCCGTCCATCAGGTAGCGGTTGATAATGCCCGTGGCCGAATATTTGGTGGTGTAGATGTACTTGCCATCAGAGGCTATGCCCATCTCGCCCGTGTGGGCGCTCTTGAACTGTCCCACATACTCGGGGCGCGCCTCAGGGCTGATGCCCGTTTGTGGCTCGAGGTCGGTGGGTAGGGTGCATGCCTGCTGCATGGGAATGCTCCAACGCAGGTTTACCTGGCGGTTGCGCACCACCTGGGTGTTGATGGTGGCAGGTGCCATGGGAGCATCGAGCGTGATGCGCTCCACACTGGCCGCGTCGCTCTGGTTTGACTGCACACTGTCGGCATACACCGAAGCCACCGTGTAGTGGTAGGTGCCAGCCTCGGCCACGTCCTCGGCATATTGGCTGCTGGTGGTTTGTGCCACTTGTTGTCCGTTGCGGTACACCACATAGCCCGCGGGCTGTGTCTCGGTGTAAGCGGCATTGGGCTTGAGGTGGGCGGCCACACAGAAGTTGGCATTTTCAAATCCGGCATACGAGGCGGGGAACCACGTTACACCATCTTCAGACATGAGGTTACTCTTACCATCGGTAGTGGTGCCGGTGTTGATGCCCATAGGCAGCAGGTTGGCATCGTGTGCCACGAGCAGGGTAACGTAGTAGGTGCTGCCGCGCTCAATGGTGAGGGGTGCTTTCAGTGCGAAACGGCTGTATTCGCCATAAAGCACGTCGTCGGGATTGATGCGTGTGGTTGATATGCACGCGCCGTCCTTGTATATTTTGACAGAGAGCGAGGTGACACGCTCCTTGATGAAGGCGCTCACCGAGTCGAGTGTCATGCCGCGGTAGGGTGCAAGGTCGTCGGCATCGAATGCCACACCGGCAAAGAAGTAGCCTCCCTCGGCGTAACCCAGTGCATCGTCGCACTGGCCCTTGTCGTAGCGCAGTGTGGCGGGCTGCTTGAGCAGGGCGTCGGGCTGCTGCCAACCAAGGGTTACGTGCTTGTTGAGGGTGATGGCGGCCTGCAGTTGCGTGGGGGCGAAATAAGGCTCGCCCTTGGCTATGCTCACCAGTGCCGTGTCGCTCAGAGTTGAGGCGTGATTGCCGTCGTAGAGGGCCTGCACGGTGTAGGTGTAGGTGCCACGCACCAGTTTGGTGTCGGTGTAGGCGGTGTTAGCCGTCTCGCCCACCTTGACGCCGTTGCGGTAGATGGCATAGCCCGTGGGGGTGCTGCCAGTGCCAGCGGTCCACGCAAGTGCGGCAGCCGACTCGCCCTCGGCCTTGGCAGTGAGTGCTACCGGACGAGGCCATGCTGCAGCCTGGTTGGCTGTGAGGCTGATGCTGATGTTGTGGTTGTCGGTCAGCTCGGGTATCGACTTGAACTGCAAGGTGGTGGTGTTGGTTTGGTTCAACACCACGTTGCGCGCATCAAAGTTGAGTGTGACGGTTTGCTTCTCGCCAGCCTTGAGTGTGCCAGCCAGGGGCGACACATTAAGCCAGGGGTCGAAGTCGGCCAGTTTGTAGGCAAACACGCGTGCGGGCGACTGATTTAATATGCCAAGCAGGGTGAGCTGTCCGTCGACGAGCGAAGTGGTACACTCCAGACCGCCCAGACTGTTCTCGCCCGTGCTGAGCGAACCAGGCTTGTAACCCGGCACATCAACGGCCGAATGGGTGTCGCCCACCACGCGGCGGTTGTTCAGATCGTACTGCACAATGGTCACCTTGTCCACCACGTTGAGTCCGCTGGTTACAAGGTTGCTCATCCACAGATAGGGGCCGCCGGGGGTCACATTGTCGAAGGCTGTGCCATAAACGTCCATGGCGTTGCTGGTATTGAGCTTGTAGAAGGCCAGTGTGACTTCACCCTTGCGGTTGACGCGGCCCAGGGTGTTGTAGTCGCCCACCCAGAACTCGTCGCTGCGGGGGTCGTGGGCAATGTGAGTTACACAGAGGCTGGGCTCTGAGGGTATGTCGATGGTGCCAATCAGACGCTTGTGGCGCAAGTCGAGCTGGAAGATGCGGTTCTTGCGGTCGGAAGCGTAGAAGTAGCGGCCATCAAAGGTCATGTCGTTGAGGGCGTAGTACATGCCAGGCACCGAGAATTCCTCTACAAAGTGGCCGTCGCGGCTGTATTTGTAGAACTTGCCAAGGAAGAAGTTTGACGAGGCGTAGAAGTCCTCTCCGTCAAACGCCACACAACTTTGTATGTCGCCCGAGGCGTCGAACGACTGGGTGATGTCCCAACGGTGGTCGGTGTTGCCCGAACCCTTAACGGGTGTGGGGAACAGGTTGTACTGCAAGTCGCCGTTGCCCGCATTCTCGAGCGTGATGGTTTGGGCGGTTTGCGACTCAAGGGCGGTGGTGGCATTTACCTCGTGTGCCGACACGTTGAGCACGGGGCGCTGCATGCTGATGGTGTAACTTGAGGCGCCCTTGCTGTCGAGTGTCCATGTGCCGGTAAAGTAGTTGTGGCCTGCGGCCTCGGCATGCACGGTGTAGTTGCCCTCCTCCACCTCGGGCAGGGCTATGCTGCCTTGCGCATCGGTGAGCACGGTGTAACGGGCGCCATTGTCGGCCTCGAGGGTTACGGTGCAGGCACCGACGGGCTGGTTGTTGCACACGGTCTTGATGGTGACGGGGTGGGTGGCGGGGTTCCAAATCTTTACATCGTCAACAAACCAGTAGTTGACGTAGCGCGAATCCTGGCCGTAGGCCCGGAAACGTATGTAGAAGAAGTTGTGGCCATCGAGGTACTTGCCCAGCTTAAACTCGTGGGTGCGCCAGTCGTATGAGCCTTCGTCGTTGCTGAGAGAGTCAATTCGGGCCCACGTTTGTCCGCCGTCTACCGATATTTCGGTGGCAAGCACACCTCCTGCATACTTTGGCCCATTGTCGAGGCGTATTTCGTAGCGCAGGGTGGTGTTGGCGGGGTCGGCGGTGTGCAGCTCGCGGGTGACAAGGCTCTGCGAGTACTCGCCAATGTTGGAATAGGGGTAGCAGGCCGAAAAGTCTACCAGACCATAGGCATAGTAGTCGGTTTTCCACTTGTTTTCCTCGCCAGCCGCTGTTACGGGACGGCTCCACCGAGTGGTGTCGATGGCGTTGTTGTCAAAATCGTCGAAGAAGGGGAGCAAGCGCACATCGGGCACCTCGACGCTGAGGGGGTCGGACTTCTGGCCCAACGAGCCGTCGCTCATGACGCTTTGCACGGTGTAGGTGTAGGTGCCGTAGTCGGGCACCACATCGGTGGTGTACACAGCGTTGATGGGCTGGTCGTTCACCTTTTCGCCGTTGCGCAGCAGGTTAAAGCCGGCCAACTTGGCATCGGCCGCTGCCGCACGGGGTGCTATGCGCGGACGCACATTGTTGGTGCCGATGAATATGTCGTCGACCATGAACATGAAGGCGTCCTCAGACACGCAGTTGAGGCACACGTATTTGGCGTCCTTGGGTATGGTGTACTCAAAGAGCGTCCACGAGGCCGGTGCCTCGGCGTAGCTGCCGCCCTGAATGAAGGTGAAGTCGGACGGGCGTGTGCCGGTGGTTGAATAGCCCACTCTGAAGCGCTCCAGGCCCCACGTGTCCTTGTAGGTCTTGGCACGGAAGCTGAATTTGAAATCGCTGCCGAAGCTGAGGGCGGGCGATATGAGGTAGTCGTTGTTGCCACCATCGACGGTGAGGTCGACCAGCATTTTGCTGCCCGAGAAGGGCATCACATCGGGGTAGGTGCCGGTTGAGGGTGACGTCTTTGACGGATTAAACACGATGAAGGCCATCTTGCTGCCCTGGTTGGGAAACGAGGCGGCTGTCCAGGTGTAGGTGTCGGCATTGTCGGCATCGATATACTGCCAACCGATGCTGCCAGCAGAGTTTACGGCAAAGTCGGGGTGGCTTTCAAAGTCGTCGAAATAGCCGTTGATGGGCTCTGGGTTGTTCCAACGCAATGAGACGGCCTTGTTGTTTACGGCCTCGAGCGTTGGCACAATCTTGGCAAGTGCCTGGCTCTTGGCCGTGACACTGGTCTGTGCTTTGGCACTGGCATACTGCGCCACGGCAGGGGGTGGCGCCACGTGCTGCGGCTTGACTTTCTCGCCCGACGGCTGCGCCCACAGCGGGGCGGCAAGCAGCAGGAGTATGCCTGAAAGTATATGTTTCATTGTTGCTATTATTATTTGATGGAGTGAGAGAGAATGGTTACGCGCTGATGCGCCTCAAATACCATTCTGTGTCAACCTATTTAACTATCACTACGCCTTCGTAACCGTCGACCCGCACGGCAGCCGATGTGGCGGTGGGCACAAAGGTGGCGAGCACACGGCCGTCGGTGGCATAGAGTGTAACGTGGCGTCCGGGCTGCAAACCGGCCAGGCGCACCATGCCGGCAGTGCAGAGCGCACGCACGGGAGTGAGTGTGTGGCCGCGCTGGGCCTCAACATTGGTTACGGCCGTAGGGTCGTAGGTGTAATAGGCCGGGGTCGAGGTGTCGTAATAGAGTATGCCGTCGCCCGCCGTCACAAGGAAGCGGTAGCGGCCCGTGTTGAACTCGCCCGGAGTGGTGGGGGCTATGACCATGCTTGTGGCAGTGGTGCCGCCCTGGGCCAGGGTGTCAAGTTTCACACCATCGTTGTAGGTAATGCTGAAGTTGGCTATGTTGACAAGGCGTCCGCCAAAGTTGCAAGTCATGCGCAGACGCTTGTAGCTCTTGCCCTTCATGTGGGCTGTGAGGTCAACGCTCTGTCCGTCGGCATCAACACTGTTGATGCGCTGCAACTCGCCAATGCGTGTCCACGTGTGGCCATCGTTGGTGCCCTCGACACTGAAGGTTGACTCGCCGCGCGGACCGCCCGACATGAGCACGTACTGCACATTGGTGATGCCTTCGGGGAAGTCTACCGTCTCGACGGTGCCGCTGCCGGTAAAGCGCAGCACGCCGGTGCCAAGTGTGACCTCGCCCACGGCCTCATCTACATCGCTTTCGGGCAGGTATTTGGCAGACACTACGGGCTCGTCCGTCTCCTTATAAAACTCGAGGAAGTAGGTTGACGCATTATTGACTGGTGTCCACTCGGCCTTGAGGTTGTCGCCGTCGCGGCCGAAGCTGGTGATTGAGGGTGTTTCGAGGCGCTGTGTGAGCATCACGCCCCACAACCACAATGAATACTGCATGCGCTCCGAGGTGCACACAAGGGCTACGTAGATGTCCTTGCCGGCAAAGTCGGACAGGTCGACCTCGTCGAGGGCCAGCGAGCCGAACTGGTCGGCCAGCGAGAACTGCTTTACAAGGTGGAAGTCCTCAACATTGCGCGACTTGGTTGACACGTATACGTCGAGCTTTTCAACGTATGAGGGGTCCATCACGCCACGCTCTACATAGAGGGCGCCGCGCTCGGGCACGTGCATCTTTTCGGATATGAGCCAGTCGTTGGCATTGTTCCAGTAGTCGGCGTTGTACACCATGGCCTGCATGCTGGCATCGTAAACCCAAGTGTTGTTGTCGTTGTTTTGGTCGACCACGCGCCAGCGGCTCAGTGAGCCATCGTCGTCAAGCTCGTCGAACATGAGCTGTACTGGTGCTTGCAGCACTTTGTGCTCAGTGCGCACGGGTATGGAGGCGCCCAGCACGGTGGTGCCGTCGGCCATCTTCATGTAGGCACGCACATAGAAAAGGCCCGCATCGTAGAGGCCGCTGATGGTGGTCTCGATGTTGTCGGCTGTGGGCACTACCACCTTGTGGCTCATGTCGTCAGCATCGGCCAGGGTGGGTTCTTCGGTCATGTCGCTCCACACAAAGCCCATTTCGGCCACGTCCTGTGCCAAATGGCCCACCTTGGCTTTTACCTTGAACGAGGTGTCGGTGATGTCGGCATAGTCGACGGGTATGGTCTTGATGCTCGAGAGTTCGCCCGAACCGCCGTTGACCTGGAAACTGACAAGGCCGCCCTCCTCGCGTATGTTGGTGATGGGGGTGCGCAATTTGTCGCCCAGCCAGTTTTGGTAATCGGTAAACTCGGTGGTGCCGGTGGTGCCGGGATAGGTGTCGCCCTTGCGGGTGTTGTCATCGTCAATGCCGTCGGCCGGCACAATGTACATGCAGCGGTGGCGGGCATTGTTGTTGGGGCCGTTAACGCTCCAGTACTTTGTCACCATGTCCTTGGTGTAGTCGTAATGGTAGATGAGCAGGCCGTGGTAGGGTATGTAGGCGTCCCAACCGGTCTTTTGACGATTTTCGAACACGTACCACTCAAAGCCGTCGGCCTCGGACAGGCCGGGCTGCGCATCAACATAGGCAGCGGTGTTGGTGGCCACATTGTCGAGTGTGACGTCCTCGGCCTTGTCGAGCTGCTTGAAGTCGGACTTTTTCATCCAGCCCATTTGCAGGCGCTCAAAGGCCATGAGGCCGGCCGGGGTGCGGCTGTTGTTGTTGTAACTGCCCGAGGCGTAGAGGCTGTAGGCGCCGGGGTTGATGCCGATGCCGCCGTCGTAGTCGTCGGTGTCGTACATATCCTTGAGGCCGAGTATGTGGCCAAACTCGTGTACAAAGGTGCCGATACCGTCCATCTCGGTGCCGGTGGCGCCCACGAGTTCGGCCGATACCGAATAGTTGTTGACGGTGATGCCGTCAACCTTTACTGAGAGGTCGCCATCGTCGGTTATGAGGCGGTATGAGTGTGGCCACATGTCCTTGTCGTCGCCCGACGAGGCCTGGCTGTAACCGCCTATCACCACGTTGATGTTGTCCATATAGCCATCGCCGTCGTTGTCGAACCGTGCAAAGTTTATTTCGGGGTGATCGGCCTTGGCCTTCTGCACGGCCTCAACCACTGCGGCCTGGGGATTGACGTCGTTGCCGGTGCCGCCATAGTCGGCAGCATAGTAGGTGCGCTCATGGTCGAGCGTGTAGGGCCCGAGCACGGTGAAGTTTGGCACGAACTGCCCCATGGAGTTGTCGCGGTAGTAGTCCTTGACAGAGCCTGTGCCGCCACTGGCGCTATAGTTGTGCTCGTTGAGCCAACGGTCGAAGTCGTCGGCCGTAAAGTTGAACTCGCCGTCGCTGTACTTTACCAGCACTACCAGGTACTGGCTTTCCTTGGCCTGGCCCGTGGCGGCGTCAACCTGGCGGTTGGTCACGCTGGGCGGCAGAATTTGCTTGACGGTGAGCGGACTGCGGCGCGTGGTGAGGCTGCGCAGCCACTGGGCGTCCTTGGTGCCAATGGGGCGCAGGGTGCTGACAAACTGGCTCTCGTCGGCCGGACGCACATTGGCATTGGTGGCACGGCACGCGGTTATGCGTCGTGTGCCTTTGGCCGCATCGGTCTGCACGTACTTGAAAAAGCCGTCCTTGTCGCGCTGTATTAGAAATCCGTCGGCCGTGGTGATGTAGTGGAAGTTTTCATCGCCATGCACCCTGATTACCAGCGTCGTGCCGTCGGGCTGCCTCACGGTGACGGGCTTTGGATTGGCCTTGATGGCCCATGCCGCACCTGATGCGCCTGCTAACAGACTCGCTGCGAGCATATACCGTAATAGGTGTTTGTTCATATATAACTATGTTATTTTGGAGATTTGATTGTAATGGGTTGACAGGTTAACGGGTTGACGGGCTAAAGAGCAAGCATTCTTGCCCTTTAACCTGTTAACCCGTCGACCTGTCAACAGTTACACGTTGCTTATTTCACAGAAATCTTGACAGACTTGCCGCCTTGGGTGCGTACCACGTAAATGCCCTTTGGCACATTTACGCTGCCCTGGCCGTTGGCCACGATGCGGCCGGTGAGGTCGAACACGCTCACGGGGTCGCCATTCACGGCCTCGATGCGGCTGCCGTTTACACTGATGGCGCCATTGGCCTTGACTGCACCGATGGCCTCGACCACAGCCTTCTCGAAGGTGAGGGTGGCTGCTGTGCCTTCATTGGCCTGGTTCACCTTTATCAGATAAGTGCCGGCCTTGTTGGTTTCGCCGTCCACATTGTAGGTCAGTTCGGTATAGGCCTGGTGGGTGCTTTCGTTGTAGCCGTTGCTTGAATAGGCCACAGCCGGTGTTGATGGCACACCACTGCCGTCGGTGGCATACAGTTCGGCATACATGGTGCTGCCGGCCTCGGTGGCAAGCTTGAACTCGCCTTGTGCCAGGTCTACGCGATACCAATGTACATCGCTGTAGCTTGATGCGCCAAAGGTGTAGCTGCCCGGTTCGAGCGTGATGGGCTTTGAGGCATCGCTGCCGGCCTCAATCTCGCTCTTGCTTATGGTGACGGGGGTGTCGCCATAGGTTTCGAACACCTCGAGAATGTACTTGCCGGGCTTTACGTCCAAGCCATTTACCACATACTTCAGCGCGCACGACTGCTTGCCGGTGGTGTAGTCGTAGTTGCTGTTGGCATAGGCCACGGGGTTGCCAGTGGCATTGCCATCGCCATCGGTGGCATAGAGGTTTGAACCGAAGTAGGTGTTGGCGCTGCCATCAACTGATGTGATGTTTAACACGCATGGCTCGTCTATCTCGATGCTGTACCACAGGGGAGCGGTGCGGCTGGCCTTGCCAAAGGTGTAGTCGCCATCGGCCAACTTGATGGGGTTTGAGGCGTCCTCGCCGGGCAATGGGTCGGCAATGACAAATGACAGGTGCTTGCCCTTCTGCGCATCTTTGAGCACGAGGTTGACGTACACCACATCGCCGGCCTTTACAAATACGCTGCCCGAATAAACGTCTTCGGAGGTTGTGCCGGTTTGTACCGAGCCTTTGAAATTTTGCAGTGTGCCGGCCTTGCCCACCTTGACAAGCAACTGGTTGCTGCCCGAACCGCTCGTCATGTCGGTTGAGACGGTAAGCTTGCCCGACTTGGGTGCTACGTAGCTGTACCAGCGGTCGAAGGCCTTCTGCGGCAGCGCCACGCTCACTGAGTCGTAAGCTGCTGCGGGAACTGCCACCTCAATGGGGTTGTCGGCTGACTCGCCCTTGGCAAAGTCTGTCAGCGAGAGGTCGAAGGTGGTGGTTGACTTCATGCCCGTGAACTTGATGAGGTATTGTGTGCCGGCCTGCACCTTGGTTTTGGTGACGGTGGCCGATTTTACGGCATCGTAGTTGGTACTGCTGTTGGGATAGGTGGGGAAGGTTACATCGATGAACACTTCGGTGTCGATGTTGAGCCAACCGCTCTTGGCCGGGGTGTAGCTGTAATACTTTTCGGTGCCGCTGGCCAACTCGTTCTCGCCATCAACTGCGGCTATGGGGTCGGTGGCCACATCGCCAGGACTTACGGCGTCGAGCGAATAGTTGAAGGCAAAGCCATTGGTGCCCTCGTCGCACTGCCATGCTATGATGTAGGTGGTTCCGGCAGAGTTTTCAACATACTGGCGGAAACCTGTGCGGCCTGTCACCATGGGCGAATAGCTGCCCCACTGCTGGTTGTAAAGGTAGGCGTTGGTGTTGGTGCCCGACGCGGCATCAGAAATGCCCTTGGGGGCATTGACATTGATGTAATACTTGCCAGCCGGCACAACCAACTTGTAGTAATAGGTGCCGTTGCTCTCGGGCACGGTTTGGGTGCCGCCATTGCTGTCGAGGGCAATAGGATTGTCGAAGGTGTCGCCTGCCTTGGCTGCCTCGATGGTCATGTCGAAAGTTTCGTCGGCATCGGTGGCATAGGCCTTTTCAATGCAAACATAATATGCCTGGTTGGCCTGTGTGGCAAAACGCAACGCAAACTGGCCCGACACGGAGGCTGCGGGCATTTCGGAGGTTATCTGGTAGGTGTCGCTATACACCTTGATTGTGCCGCCGGGCAAACCTGCCTCGGAGCTGATGACGCCAAAGCCTGCTTTGTCTGCCGTAAACTTGTACCAGTACTTGCCGGTTTCCTTGGGCAGGGTGTTGGCGCCGCTGGTGGCCTCGAACGGGAGGTCGTAGCTTGAGCCTTGTTTCATCACCACCTCTTCAAAAGTGGCATACAAGGGGTTGCTGGCTTCGCAACTTATATAATAGGTCTGGCCGGCCTTGACGTTGAGTTTGCCTTCGTAAGTGGTCGTATAGGTGGTTTGGTTGTAGTTGCTTGTCAAGTCGAAGCTCTTGGGCTCGCCGTTCTCGCCTTCGCGCACCTTGGCGTTGGCCACATAGCCCTCGAAGGACATTTTAAGCACATCGTCGGCTTGCGCGGTATACTTTATATAGGTGGGCAGCGGGTTTGACGACCAGTATTGGTACTGCTCGTTATATATGCGTTCGCAGTTGACGGGCACCACAAAGCGCTCCTTGGTGGCCTCGATGGCGGTGGCTATACTTGAGCCATCCACATTGGCGTCCTTTACCGAAGCCGTGAATTTGAGTTCCTTGGTGTTAATGCGCGCAATGACGTATATGGTCTGGCCGGCCTTGACGGGGATAATGGTAGTCATGCCGTTGTCCGCACTGATGTAGGGCAGTGTGTTGCCTGTTGTGCCGTCAACACTTGCTGTAAAGGAGCCGCCACCGCTTTCGTTATTCTTGGTAATGGTTAACAACTGTCCCTTGCCGTCGGAGGGCGCAGTATACTTGAAGTAAACGGTTGTTTCCTTTGCCTCGTCCTGGGTAAAGGTGTTTTCGCCTGATGCTATCAGGTCCTTAGCCGTTTCGGCCGTGGTCTGAGCATTTGCACACAGGGCTGCGAGCCCCATCATGCCAACGAGTAATGGTCTTTTCATAAGCATATAGAATTTTGAATGTTATTGTAGGTGTAACACTTTGATACCGCAAATATAAGGTAATATGACACGTATTTGCAAAAATTAAGGGGGATATAAAGGGGAGGGTATCTCTGGGCCTGTATTTCAGCACAATGGCATAACTCTTTCATTCACAAGCATTTTGTAATTGCAACGCACATCTATCCGTAGGGGATATATGTTAAGATGCGTCATGACGTGGCGATGCAATTTTAAGAATTACCATTTGGACAGAATAGCGCGTCTAACATATCAAAGTGTAATATTTACCCCTTTTTGAATTACAACTCGCGAAAAGTACCTATATTTGTCACAGGAATGCTTTCTACGGCCGAAAAAACGCAAAAAGGCCGTTTTCATCGGCAAAACTACATGATATGACACAACAACCCAACACTTGCCACATAACACTTTGGGCCAAGCGCCTGGCCACTCGCATCACACTGCTGTGCGCTCTGTGTCTGGCGGTGTGCCACGCTGTGCCCGCACTGGCGGCCACAAGCGACAAGGCCCGCCAACTGGTACGACAGGCAGCCAATGCCGCCGTGCACAAGGATTACCGCCAATCGTCAGCGTTGCTTTTCAAGGCACGCAGCGAGGCCGAGGCGGCTGCCGACTACGACCAACTGTTCTGGGTATACACTAACTTGGGCATCAACCAAGCGGAATTGCTTAACTATGCCGACGCGCTGCAGCACTTTACCAAAGCGTATCAGATTGCTACCAAGCACCTTGACGAACGGCGGGTGCTGAGCATTCGCAACAACATTGCCGGCCTTTACATGATGAACCACGAACAGAACAAGGCTCTGGCTGAGTACATCAAAATATATGCGGACATCAAAGGCAGCACCGACAGTGTGTTTACTGGCGGGTGTGCGCTTAACATTGCCACTCTGCTCACCGACAAGCACCAATATGCCCAAGCACGGCCTTACATGGAGCAGGCCGAACTGCTGCTCGGGCGCTATGCTGAGAACCGCGCTGCGCTTGTAACCCTGCGCACCGACTACTTGCTCGGTACGGGCAACACCGAGGGGGCTTACCGCCTGGTGGCAGACGCTCAAACGAAATACCCAGCATTGCAACACAATGCGGACATTCTGTATCTGCGGGCACGCACGGCCCTGATGCGTGCGCTTGCCAACGAGGCTGTGGCGCAAGGGCGCCTGGCTCTGACTCAGCCTGGGATTGATTTGTCGATGAAAAGGGCTATTTTCGAACTTCTGTCGCAAGCATACAGCATGCAGCAATGTTACGAACAGGCGCTTGCTTGCAAGGATTCGGTGGTGGCGGTGAGTGATGCACTGTCAAACCTTACGGGGCAAAAGCTCTACGAGGCACGTCAAATTCAGTTTGATATATGGCAAAAACAACAAGAGATTGACAATTACAAAAAGCGACACGCGCTTGAGATGGCGCTACTTGTTGTGGTGCTGATTGCCAGCGGTGCGTTGGTGTGGGCCTTGGTGGTTAAAACAAAGAATGCGCGCCAGCAACGCAAACTGGCACACATGGAACTGGAGCACGAACAAGTACAGCGCGAGGCGCTGCAACAAAAGCTGGCTAACGAACAGGCTGAACAGGAGCAGAGCCGGCGCACCATCGAACAACGTAGCCGCGAACTGATGTCTAAAGCCATGCAGGCGGCTAACCGCAACGACTCGCTGCGCGAACTGCTGCACACGCTCGAAACAGACAGCGGACTCGACCTTGACAAACGGCCCGAACTGAAACGCACACTGGCGGCCTTGCGCCACCAACTTGACTCGACGGTGGAGTGGAAGGACTTTACTACTTACTTTGAACAGACTAACGGACAGTTTCTGCAGCAGCTCAAACACCTGCACCCTACCCTCACCGCTAACGAGCTACGCTACTTGTCGCTGGTGTATATCAATCTGTCGTCGAAGGAGATTGCCTTGCTGCTTAACATCACGCCCGAATATTGTAAGAAAAAGAAACAACAAGTGGCCCGCAAAATGGGGCTTACCGACCCACGCACGCTCTACGCTTACTTGACGGGCAGCGAGGTTATGGGGTGAAGAAACGGCCACATGGCAGTTTTTTGTCATTTTGCCTACACTCTGCACTTTTTACCTGCACTGCACTGATTATCAATGCGTTACAGAGTGTAGGTAAGCCTGCATTTTGCCTGCACACTACCTGCACTTGCCTACAATCTTTCTACACTTACTTGCACTTGCTTGCACTTTTGTCTGCACTTCTTACACTTTATCTACACTTGCTTGCACTCGCTTGCATTTTGTCTGCACTTACTTGCACTCGCTTTCATTTTATCTACACTTACTTGCACTCGCTGACACTTTGTCTGCACCTGCTTGCACATTTACATACTGGCATAAATACGCACGTTTTTTACACAAATACGTGTAAAGATATAAGTATAATTGTGCTTCGGCCATGCCTGGTAGCGCGTTCACTTATGATTGTTGGCGTTGCCTGCATTGGGCGGCAGGCGTGCCAGTTGCTCCAACTGAAATTTCTCTCCCCCGTAACAGGACAACCACGGTGCTACAACCATCTTGTCGCACACACTACTGTGTGGGCTAACCATAGTTCCCCTGTTTTGCTTCTGTTGGCAAAACAACTAAAGGCGAACTACTCAATTTCTATGTAGCGCAGAGTGCAAGTGTGTAGTGTAGAGTGTAAGTGTGTAGTGTAGGCAAAGTGTAAGTGTGTAGGCAAAGTGCAGGTATACCTACACTCTGCAACGCATTGATTATCAACGCAGTGCATGCAAAAAGTGCAAGATGCAGACAAAATCAATAAATTCAAATCATTGGAGGGCATGCAAGCAAAAACGCAAGTAAAGAAGCTACCAAAATAACGCTACCTCTAATGGGGGCGACGCGTCTCGCGTCGGGGCATTTTCAGCAGCCCCGTCCCGCGGAAAATGATGTATAAATTATTGCTGTCCAGTAAAGTCTAAAGCACAAAGTAATGCTTTTGCCCTTTCAGGGCGCGACTGCTCCAACACGTGATACCCAGGGTGT
>ENA-OVGE01000470-OVGE01000470.1-human-gut-metagenome-genome-assembly--contig:-NODE-470-length-38483-cov-39.415530_pt1 | contig 38483 bp, 33 predicted proteins | sample MGYA00237769_ERZ505417 | MGnify/ENA primary metagenome ERZ505417 (study PRJEB26158, sample SAMN06016403) | human gut metagenome | biome: human gut; feature: ankylosing spondylitis patient; material... | reverse complement strand
TAATATAAGTTATTGATTTACAGACGATTAAATATTAATTTAACGCAGTATTGTACAATAAATTGCAGAAGTGTATTGTCAAGGTACTTTTCTGGATATACTTTTGGAAGTATTATTTGGAGACTGTTAGTGATGGTAGTATTATTACCAGTAACTTTGGTGATGTTCATCTTTGGCATTCAATTCTCGTTGATAAATTTTATAGTTCGTCCTCTTGATGAATATGTGCGCAATAGCATATTGTGTAAATTGAACGAATTGTCAAATACCTTGTCTTTACAGCAACCTGATGTGAATTCAAATGCTGATTATCATAGAATAGTGATGCATTACGTTTATTTGAATATAGAGGCATGTCAGCGTAAGGTTGATAATTATGTCGCAATGTATGGCTTTTTGCGAGCAATGGCATTGATAGCTTGTTTCTTATTTGATTATCTGCTGATTGATCAAATAAAATTCTCGTGTCATATAGTTAAAGTGTTGGGTATAAATAATTGTGTGATTAATTGGAAATGTATAGGTATTTTGGTTGTCATACTCATAGTTGCTAATTTATTGTATATGGGATTTGTCAAGTTCTATAGACGGTTTACTTTGGAAAACTATATGGCTTTGCTGACAGAAAAGCCATGATTTAGTAATTGCTATTTTGTTGCAAATGTGATGTATCTTTGACACAAGGCGGTCCTATCCCGCATAACATGGCGAGACCTTTGATTGGTCCGCCAACCTTAGAGCGTAGCGGTTCCGAGCACCGGAGGACGGTTACATCCTCTCGTTCCTGAGGAAAGAGAGGCTTGGTGAGAAAGGTGGAGCCTTCTTTAATAGTAAAGAAGGACGGGATGATTTTAGAAAAGCAGCACTAAGGGCGGTTACATTCTCTCTCTTCGGGCAAGAGAGAGGCTTGGTGAGAGATGTGGAATCCTCCTTGGAAGGAGGAACTAGGTGGTTCGAAGAATTTTACTTCCCCTAACTTTTCTAATAGCACCAATCATCAGCATACCTATTCCATATCCTACCACACTACCTAGCGTATTATGAAACAAATCATCGAATTCACACAAGCCTCGATTGAAAAACAGTTGTGAAAGTTCTATGCAGGCAGAGAATGCAGCACCGAATAAGAATGATTTTAGCAATGCATTCTTAGTACAGATGAAACTTAGCAGGAACCCAAAAGGAATGCCTAGAGCAACATTGAGTAGATTTTCTTCAATCAATTCTTTCTGCCCATCAGCAATGGCCACATAACTCCAGAAAGGAGTAAGCTTATACATATATGTATCTCCCGATATTCTATATATTACTGTCGAGCCCAATATGAGAAACATATACTCAATAAGCAAAGTTGTCATCACACCGATTCTTGCTCCTTTGAGATTCTTAGCAAATGCAAATACCAAAACGATAATGCCGCTCATTACCAGAAATGACAACTGCACAACCATATTAGGTATGTCTTTTGAAACATCTGCCAAATGCTCAATAGAATACTCAACAGGATTACTCATTGCAAACATCATAATTAAAGATTAATCACCTTCTCCTCCAGTTATCCCCATACGGTCCCATCCCGCACACCTGGCGAGGGCTTTGATGCCCCGTCAACCTTAGAACGAAGCGGTTCCGAGCACCGGAGGGCGGTTACATTCTCTCGTCCCTGAGGGAAGAGAGGCTTGGAGAGAAAGGTGGAGCCTTCTTTAATGGTAAAGAAGGACGGGATGATTTTAGAAACCCTTCTTTAATGGTAAAGAAGTATGGGTACGTTTTCGAAAAGAACTTTTTTCTAAAGAGAGCCAGAGAATTTCGAAAACGACCTTCTTTTCCCTTTAAGAATTCCTAGGAATCCCAGATATCCTAGGAATGCCCCCACACTATTATGCATTACATCATCTGTTTCACAAAGCCCTTTGCAAAAGGCGAATTGTGAAACCTCAATGATTCCCGACAAGCAGATTCCCAATAAGAGAATTTTCTTGGTTTTAAAACCAATTCCTCCAAGCAGCAATCCTATTGGCACGAAGAGAGCCATATTCAACAACACTTCTATTAAGTCGGCAGGATAATCCACCCGATTCCAAATATCAAGATAGTTCCAAAATGGAATCAACTCAATATGCCGTTCCCCATGACTTGCTCTACAAATCACAGTAGAACAAAGCACCAGGAAGTAATATTCCGCAAGCAAAGCCCCAAGCACGAACCTCTTCGCCCTACCCCCTTTCATCACCAGCATTCCAATCACGATTGCAAAAGAAAGCACAAGAAAGGAGATAAGCACATACTCCACAGGAATCCGAGGATTCAGCCAATCGTAAATTTCATCCATGTTTGAATAAAATTATTCACACCATCTTTCAGCCTTATCTAACCTTCTATGACAATAAGACAATAAAGATAAAATTTCTATAGCATCCTGTTCTTCAATTGGCCACTCTATTTTAGGCTGATGAGCTTCTGGGTTCCTAAACATATTACAAATACCCTCCAATATGGCTTCAAACCCCTTTTGTTCATCCTTTTCTTGACGTGTATGATATTTATTAATTACAAGAACAGGATGATTAAAGACGTATTGGACGAGTTGTACACCATCTGTATTCACGCATGAGAGAAATCTTATTCTAGCAAATAACCCTTTACATGCTTCAAAAACTGCATGGAAATAATTACTATCCAAGAGTTCCGCTGTACAATACTTAAAGATTTCTGGATGAATATTTCGTATTTTTAATTGTTCCAATAAACTATTAGCCCTCCGTTGAGCTTCATTTATCGTTGAAGCTTGTTCCACTTCCTTAAATTGACCATCAGACTTCAAATGATAACCTACATAGGCCAAGGCTTCATTAATAACTTTTCGCTTGCTCTCAAAAGCCTCTTGACTTGGATAACGAGAAGGCTCCATTACTTTTCCAATGAATATAAGTATGTTATTAGAACAGCCTAATTCTTCTTGACTAGTAACGAATGCATCATATAAACGTCTCCATTTTGTAATACCGGGGCTAATATCCTGTATTTTACTAAGCTTCAGAAAATATTGAATTTCTGTACCAGTAAGTCCATCATACGTATCTCCCAATTCTTTGCTTATACGCTCAATGATACCTTGATTTAAACATTTTCTTCTCATGATATGAACACAATTTATTTTTCGTTCCCTATGACTATAGTTTCAGGCAAATTTGGAGTAGCATATACTACACTCATTTTATAACCTTCAATATTGGGTCTTGCCATCTCCTTTATAACAATGTCCTTTTTCAACATTTCAACCATAGGATTCTGTTGTAGGAAAGCCTCGAAGTTAGATGAGAACTCTGCTTCATTTTGATATATAAAGTATTGATCTACTACTTGATTACCATGCTCTTTAGATGCCAGATTTACAGTAATTCTTCCAGTATTCATATAGCTTACGAAAGAATGCGAATCAACTACATATACACCCTGATGAGAAAAACCTGTAAAATTCGGATAGTTTGTAACAACAACAGGAATAATACGTTTACCAGGAAGAGTAGTAGAAACCCTATAGAATAGTTTTGGATTATCTCTTACATACTTCGCTTTTATCAAAGCCTGCTCACACCCCTGTCGTAATCGTTTTCTACAATCATGATGGTTCTGTGGTGTCATTGGATATTGAATGCATTTAAGCTCCGCGACAACAACAATATCTCTTAACTCAACGATACAATCAATCTCTTGAAAATCTCCCTTGTTTCGCTCATACTTTCTCGATCCAAAAACATTCCGCATATAACCATGCATATGTTCTTTCTTTATTTCATCCGCAACATATTTTTCGAAGAGCGGTCCTCTTTTCTGTAAGTTAAGTCCTCCTCTAATCATAATGCAATCAATAATGTTATAACTCATACCTTGAGAAATAGAGAATATTGGAAATGTATAATATTCACCACAATCATATAATGGAGCATTCCACATATCACAAAAAGAATTCGGAGTAGAAACGAACACATCAAGAATTCTCCTTATCTTATCACGAGAAAGAATGGACATTACATTGATATCATGGAGCAAATTCTTCTTAGATATTCTACAAGGAACTTTACCAAAACTTTCTTTTGTATCAAGTGCAAAATCATACTGGAATTTATGTAATATATAGTCTGCCAGACCTTGCAATATCACCCATATACTCAAAACATCCAGCAGTGTTACATTTAACAACCCTGGAAGAGGTTCATCCTTCAGATAATCATAATAACTAACAATTGCCGCACTAAATTCACGAGCTTTATCTTCAAGGAACTCATTTTTTCCTTTTTCAAACTTTAAATTAATGAAGCCATTGGTAACCGTCATTTTCCTAATACGCTTTTTCAAGAAAAAGTTTCCGAAAAAGTCAGGCATGCTATTCTTTCTGCTTTCATGTAATGTCTTTTGGCTTAGAATATTAGAACCAGCCAAAAGCAACTTAAGATTTTCATGGTTGAAATAATCAAAAGTGATGTTTTGATTTTCCTGGTCCAATCGAATAAAACCATCTGTAAAAACACTGTTATCATAATCATCTTTTAGAGCACACAATACATTTGCATTCCAAAGAAGTTTTTTCAAGGAATCCCAATACTTCTTACCAGTTAAAGAAGGAGAATCATATTTTTCTGTTCTAAAATAGCGAACATAGTTAATCAACATAGACAACATGTCTATCTGAAATTCCAAGGCTCCATCCAAAGGAAGTTCACCAACCTCTCTATCTACTGACTGTACTTTTGTAGCAGAAAGAACAGAAAAGCGTTGTATGCTGTTTGCTCTTTCTGCTAATTTCGCATTCAAGAAAGCAAAAACACCACAAAAGTTACAATTGACAAGGGCTACAAGATGAGAAATGATATCGAATGCAGGAGTCTTCATTTCAGATATGATTTCTCTTTGTTCTGCATAGAGTTCATTATATGCAGCATTCATCATTTTACTGACTCTGACAAAAGCCTCATACAATTCATCAAAACCTTCTTCATGTTTACCGCCTTTTTGAACTTTTTCTTTTAACTGTTCTAAATCAGCAGCACTAAACCTTCCAGAAAAAGGCTTAACATTAGTACATTTACTATTGATAACTTGATTTATAAACTCCTTATATAGCATAACAAAAAATCTATCTACCTCTCCTGCATTTTCATATTTCTGCAAATAAGACAACTAATATCCTTTCTATAAATTCAATTCTAAAAGAAAAGTCACTAAACGACATCAGGTCATACATTTACAGGGTTTACCTTATTTTTCTATTTAATTTCCATCAAATAGTCATTCTTAGCAAACATTTTACCGTATTCAGGCTGCAGAATGGCGGCATCAACCTTATTGCCCTTTACCCATTCTATAATCGCCTTAGGCAAATTCACGCCAGCCTCGTAGCTAAATGGGAAGCCACCACCAAAACGTGGATTCAGCTCCAATACGCAATACTCGCCCTTTTCGTTCTGCATCACATCAACATCAAGATTACCTATATGCTTCAATGCAGAGCCAATCTTCTTACCAATTTCACGTACTTCAGGTAAATCCAAAGTAATAGCCTTATCAGTCTCGCCAGCTCGCATCGCAAGTTTCTGCTTCACACTGACAGCAACATTGTTACCCTCCAAGTCATTCATGATATCTAGTCCAAACTCTTTACCAGTCAATTTTTCCTGAATCATGATGTACTCATCACCTACAGAAGCTGTAGCCAAGATAGTCTTCTTGATCTTCTTCATCAACAGATGATAGTAGGTATCCAATTCTTCCATATCAGCGATAGATTCCAATCCAATTGAGCCAGATCCCCAGCGAGGTTTCATAAACAATGGGAAATGTAATTCGCCAGTTTCCAATGCTTTCTTGGCATCTGACAATCTAACAAATGTCTTAGGAGACTTAAGTCCCAAAGATTCCACCCATTGAGCAGTCTTATATTTATCAAATGCAATGTCGATAACAGAAAGGTCGCTTACAATAAGCTTAACACCTATCTCCTCAAAACGAGCCTTGTTTTCAGCTAGTATTGGTAGCTCCAAGTCATTAAGAGACAACAAAGCATCAATCTTCTGCTCTTTACAAATATCCAAAGTAAGATCAACATACTTAGGGTCATAAACAGCTGGAACTTGTATCTTGACATCCGCAACTTGTAATGCAGGAGCAGATAATTGCATATCAGTAGCAACCACCTTATCGCCTGCTTCCATATTCTCCTTGAAATATTTCAAAAGATATGTGCGTCTTCCCGCACAAGTAAATAGAATATTCATACTTATTAATATTAAATGTTTGAATTAAGAGGGCCACCAGTCAACCAAAACATAATATTGCCCTTAATATCATGTTTCTTTATATAATTCATCATGCCAAACATAGCCTTACCTGAATATGTTTCATCTAAAAGGAGTCCTGTTGATTCTTTCACACTATTTATAAATCTCATCTCCTCATCTGTCGATTGCTTATCATATCCTTCCCCTATGTAGTCAGCATTAAAACAAATACTATTTTCATAGCGTTTTTCTATACCATACTGTTTAGCTAGCATATTAGCAAAATCTACAATTATCTTTTTACCCCGATCTTGTTGGCGAGCAATCGAAATACCGATAAGTTTGACATCACTCCATCCAACAAAATCCAAGCCTACTGCCATACCAGCTTGCATAGATCCTGTTCCTGAAGCTACAAAAATGTAATCCGGTTTGTATCCATTTAAATCACAATTAGCCTTTAATTCTTGAATGGCATTGACATAAGCAATTCCACCAGGTAAATCATGCCCACCACCATGGACATAATAAGGTTTTAATCCTTCTGCCTTATATCTTTCCATGGCAGAATCCATAGCATTTGAAATTGCATCGACTTTAACGAATTCATAGGTGGCATTTGTCATTTTAACCAAATCTGCATTGCCACCACCTTTCATAAACACACCTTTATCACCATGATAAACCAAGTGGCATTCCCACCCATTAGCCATTGCCATAAGAGCCATTGCACGATTATGATTACTATGAATACCTCCACAGGTTACAATCGCATTATAACCTTCTGAACGGAGAAACTTCTCATACTCTAAAGCTTTTCGGGCTTTATTGCCCCCCCCATAACGTGGGAATTCATCTTCCCGTATAACTTTTATCTGAGTACTATTTATAGTAGCATCTTCTACTGACAGAAAGACTTTTCCTTCCATTTGTTGCTTTCTATACTCATCGAAATCCATTAAGTTTGGAGCTACTTCAATATCTTTTCTCTGAAGGACATTCTTAATCGTCATAAAGATAATCTTAATATCCAAAGCAAAAGAAAGATGCTCAGCATAATATGCATCATACTCAAAACGCTCTTCCCATAAAACATGATTGCGTCCATGAACTTGAGCCCAGCCAGTAATACCAGGTCTTACCATATGACGCAATTGCTCACGTTCAGAATAATATGGGAGATATTTCACCAACAACGGTCTTGGACCTATCAGAGCCATATCACCCTTCAATACATTTACCAACTGTGGTAATTCATCAATGGAAGTAGAACGAACGAAACGCCCTATTTTAGTCAGTCGTTGAGCATCCGGCAGCAGATTTCCTTCTGCATCTCTCTCATCCGTCATACTTTTAAACTTTATGACTTTAAAGATTTTGCCATCCTTACCAGGACGCTCTTGAAAGAAGAATGCCCCAGCTCCCTTGTTGGCAAAGTGCAGCCAGATAGTAACCACTAACAGGATTGGGCTTATACATATCAAGGCAATAAGCGCAATCCAGAAATCAAAGAATCGTTTAAAAAAGTGTTTGTACATATAAAGTTTTTGTTTTAATATTATCTAAATCTTCAAGGTTTCTCTTTTTCTAATTTAATTACCTAATAATTTATTTATACTTTGTACAATATCTAAATCGTATTTATTATCGGAGTAAATATTAGGTATTGTGATTCTAATAAATTTCATATCAGCAGGATAATGGACATCAATAAAAATTCTATAAAACACATTCATATAAGTATTTTTATCTACTCTCTCTATATTTGAATATATAGGCATACTGTCAGTAATCAAATCAACACTATTATCTGTTTCGTTTTTTACTAAATCTGCCATAGGCACATCATTCTTGTTGATAATTATTAATGTTGATTCTCCATAACCCAACATCTCATGAATAATTGCTCCATTAAAGTTCCATATACCTTCCTTACAAATAGCTTCAGGATATGATTTACCATTGATTACAAAATAAGTATTACTATCAAAACCAAGAGAAAGAATTACATAATCATTATTCATTGATAGTTTTTGTAGAGCCTCTCCCACATATTTATAAGCAATTCTATAAAATGCTGTAGCCTTTTGCATCATAAAAAAGGATGGCAACACACTACGAAAACAAAACTTAAGTGCTTCAACCATATCTGCACCTAAAGAAAGGTATGAAAGTTTATAATTTTTCAATATATATTCTTTAGGAAATTTATGCGGCATAGTTCTTACAAAGTGTTGTACTTCGGTAAACCTTTCATTATTAATATCCACATCAGATTCTTTCCATTTTCTGGCTGCCTCTTTGATACTTCCAATAATCTGCTGAAGTTTATCTTCGTCTATCTCTGGATTATTTTCGACATAATTTAACTGTTCATTGAATCGCTTAATATGATCATTGATGTACTGCTCAGCTTCTTTTTTAGAAGGTTTTGTAAAATTCAATGTATTGTTTATTTTTTTATCGAAAACCTCATCAACACACCACAATAATCTTTGGAGCCATTCTAAATATTCCTGATTTTTTTCAACGTTTTGCTTTACTTTTAAAAATTCTAAAGGTTCACTATATTCCCCATTATAATCAACATGCCATGTCTCTAAGTATTCTATAGCTAGAAATAAATCAATATATCTCACTATATCTGCATCACCATTTACTCCATTTATGGTACCCTTCATATTATAATGTACTTGCATCATCCACAAATAAGGATGTCGAAGTTTCTTTTCAAACCTACCTAACATATCTACAACATCAGCAAATGTGTTTGAAAGGACAGGATAGCTTGCTGGTTGAGTATTAGTAAAGAAAAGAATATCTCTCAACCACTTTGTTTTACCATACTTTATAAACATTCCGCCAATTGCAGCATGAAACTCCTTCATTATCATTATTTCATCTTGTACTTGCTCTGTCTCCACTACTTTTTTATATGTACGGTTAAATTTCAAAGAACGCATGTATTGATCAGCGATACCCCAATATGTCATTATCCACTCTTTATTATTAGAAAGAGTAATTTCATTTACCATACGCCAAATCAAATCGCGCAAGCCTTGAGAGATTGAATGTTGCTCAAGAATATCATACAACAAACTAACTATTGTTGTATCAGCGGTGAAAAAAGAGTCATAACTTCTATTCTTCTGGATACTGACAATTCTCTCTATTGCTCTGTTCATATCTTCTGACAAAGAACTGTTCACTGTTGACGGATTTTCCACATCATACATAACTGGTTTTATATCATATTTTTGGGAACGCAATTCCGCTATCATTTGTACGGCTATTGCTTGCTCTGCAGCCATATATACTTTCTTCTGCCCCTTCCAAGCTGCAAAATTGGCAATATCAGCAAGTAAAGAAGCAATCTTTGTGTTTTCATTTTCTGCCCTTGCCTTAATATATTCAACCAACTGTCCAGAACGATAATATACCATTATCGTGGAATACAATTTTATAGCAGTGGCAATTAATGAAAGTACAGCTAGCGTGTGAACAAACATCCATGTATAATGCACCCACGACACTTTACAGCAATTCAAAACAAAAGGACAACACAAAGCAAATAAAATAGATAAAGCAAGCCAAAACCGGAACCATTTATACGACACTTCTGTCATGAAATATTCCACTAACTGTGCACTATCATACTTCGTATCAATCTCGCGTATTGCACTCTGTACTGCAGGATATGCCATACCCATTATCATAGAGAATATGGTTATTAATCCACTGTAGGTATAATTTGAAAAATCAAAATCCATATATCCTTTTCTTTATCTGTATAAATACATAAGCTTAAAATATATAGTATCAATAATAATGGAGCTACAACTTTCCAAAGGAAACAATATGTATTATTAGATAGATAATTAAAAACAGCCGTCCACCATAGTTTTTTCTTTCTTTTACAAAATGAAATAACTCCAATGATATTTAATATTATCCAATACACTAAAAACCCAAAAAGTGATATAATAACTGAATTTAGGATAAAAACAACACATGTCGTTATAAAAGTAACTAAAACAAGCAATAAAACTATCAATAACATAAACAATAACACCCTCATACAACAATTGCCACAGGTTATGATTGAGAGTCTATATCAGGCTGACAGTTCGGCACACCTCTGAAGCACACCCCTATAAGAGCCTGACTCTTAGCATTGTCAAAAGCCTCGCTCCATTCCTTAGCAGAAGGCGTAAACGACAATCCATGACGTGTACCTGCTGACAGTTGTAAAAGTTCAATAAAAAGCATATCCAAAAAAGATTAATGATATCCTACTGAACACGAGTCACTCGAATCACAAGAATATAACAATAGAATTTTATAGTCAATTCATGATAATATTGCCGTAGACATGCCATAGCCTCTTACAATTCAAAACTAAAAAACTCTTCATCGCAGGCGTTAGCCGAGAACATTTCAAAACTCAACATTGCCTCCGGCATCCCATTCAACACTCAACATTCAAAATTCTTTCATAGAACTCTATCTGACAACATTGCACAAATCCTCTTTCGAATCTTGAGGCAATCATTGGTCTGGCATTACCCATCATTCTTTCACGAGCAACATCATCCGTCAGCATACGCAGCATAGCGTTGTATAGAGCATCAGCATTCTTAGACGGAACTATCAGTCCGTTCTTCTCGTTCACTATAATCTCACGGCTACCATTGATGTCAGTCACAATCGAGGGTAGCCCCATAGCACCAGCCTCAAGCACTGTATTAGGGAAACCCTCTCTATAACTTGGCATCACAAAGCAATCGGCATCCACATACATCTGCAGCAAGTCGTCGCCATATTTCGGACCACAAGCCACAATACCCTCATTCGTGTCTATAAGCTTACGAGTAATGTCACTTACGGGGTCGAGATTATGCTCATAGTTGCCCACAAGCACAAGACGTGTATTCTTATGCACGTCGTGCAGTCTGACAAAAGCCTCCACCAGTTCATTGATACCCTTATCCCCTACTATGCGACCGACAAACACGAATGTAAACACCCCAGCATCCTTCTTGACAGAGAACCTATCAGGAGAGAATCGCTCCATATCCACACCCATAACGTTGCCATAACCCAGCACCCTCATAGGCTTCTTCGTAATGCCCCCGTTCTTCAAGTCATTGAGCACCCCTTGTCCTTCAGGAATCACATGCGTAGCGCAAGCGCAGGTAAGCCAGTCGGTCATCATCAGCATCTTTCGTTTCAGACCAGTAGCCGTAGGCCACACAAGACCAGTGAAAGTATGAATACGCACAGGCACACAAGTCAGCCATGCAGCCACCATACAAATCATTCCAGCCTTAGGAGTCATAGAATGCACCACCTGAGGTTTCTCCTTACGAAAGACACCAATCATCCTAATGAGCGACTTCAAGTCGTTCACCACTGAGATATGCCTTTCCATAGGCACCTCCACACAATGGAATCCATCCTTATCCCTAAGCTCATCAAGTTCAGGTCCTGGCGATGTAACCGCCACCATATCATACCCCATCGCCCGCATCTTTATCATCACTTCACGACAGAAGCCTAAAGATTGAGATACAGTAACAGAGCGAATTATCTTGTTTTTATTGCGTGTCATAGAATTAATACTTCTTTAACCTTCTTTAATCCATTTCTTACAATCCTTGAAAAAACTAGCAACTATCATGATAAGCAATATACCCACGGGGAAGGCTGCAATGATGGTTACGCCTTGAAGACTATACAGAGAGTTTTGCGCAAAGAGAAGACCTACTGGAAGGAAGATTAAGAGAAGAGCCCAGAAACCTCTAATCTTACGAGCAGGTTCTTCTTCTGCTGATATTTTTTTATAGCTATATGAAGATGCTACATAAGTAATGCCATCAAGCGTTGTGCTATAGAAAGCTATCATAGTAATAACAAGCAACATCAATGCTACGGAAGGAAGAGGCAGCGTATTAAAAATCATCAAGATTGCATCATACATCTCACCACCTTTACCAATAAAGCCCGTTACGTCAAGCCCATGTTTCATTTGCTGAGCAAGTCCATAGTTACCAAGAATAATAAACGACATGTAGGTTCCAGCAAGTCCCCATCCGAATGAACCGAAAACAGTGTTTCGAATGGTACGTCCCTTTGAAATCAATGCAATGAAGAAAGGAGTTGCCACACACCAAACAAGCCAATAAGCCCAATAGTAAACAGTCCAGTTCTGAGCAAAACCATTTTCTCGAAGAGGATCCATATAGGTAGACAGACCTATAAAGTTTTGAGCTAAGTTTCCGATAGACTGAAAACCTGTCTCTATGATAAAACGAGTTTCACCTCCCAATATAAAGAAATAGAAAAGAATGCCGAAAAAGAGGTAAGAACAGATTCCAGCAAGTCTACTAATTCCTCTCACACCATATAAAACTGTAATGGTGTAGATAGCGCAAATGAGTAAAAGTACACAAATCGTAATGGCAGTATTAACTTCAAAGCCAAATACCACGCCCATAGCTTTAGTTAAAAGAGGTGTAGCTAATGAAAAGGTCGTGGCTGTTGCACATACTACGGCAAAGATCGCAATAACATCAATCACCTTACCCCAAAATCCATCAACTTTATCACCCAATAGAGGACGGCAAGCTTCAGAAAAACGTTGACGTTCACGTCTACGAACGTGCATCATAAAACCGAAACATACAGCAAGTATAACATAGAAGCCCCAAGCTAATGGCCCCCAATGGAACAAAGTGTATGTTGGAGCCCACATTGTCATAGAGCCCATTTCTTTCAAATGTGGTTCTGCACCATACAGCGCCCATTCAATCAAAGAGTAGAACATTATATCGGCAGCCATAGTAGAGGTAAAAATCATTGTACCCCACTTGAAATTACTATATGCAGGTTTGTCTACATTACCCAACTTTATGCTTCCATACTTGGAATTCATAGCAACATAAAGCGCACAAATAACACTTCCTATGGCAAGTACCGGATAGTAAATTCCAATAGTATCACCAAAAAATCCACGCATTGTGTCAACAACCGATTTTGATTCCTCAGGTACAATCATAAATACTGCCATCAATGCTATCACAATAGCAAAGGGAATCAACATCGTAGTCCAATCTTTTTTTCTCTTTTGTATTTCCATTTATTTTCTGATTTTCTTTAAATTCTTAATTGCTCTTTCGTAACGGTCTCGTCCGTATGTTCCAAAATCATCGCCCTTAGCCTCTTTTATGACAGTCCATTGAGCCCAAAGGTAATCCCATAGAATCATATAGCAGAGAATCTTTTGAAAAACATTTACGGGTATATTTCCATTAAAATACTTATCCAGTATATAGTCTTGATTTTCCTTTGTGAAGTCGGCTTCAATAAATAGGGCTGCAAAATCAGCCATAGGGTCGTTCATACCTGAATATTCCCAATCTATGAGGTAGATGGTTCCATCCGTTGCCTTGATGAAATTCTCATATAGGGCATCATTATGACAAGGACACAATTCAACGCCCAGCTCATTCAGATAACCTTCGAGAGCCATTACTTGTGGACGGACATCTTCCCAACCATCATACATTTTAGCATCAGCCTTCTGTATTAACTGATCATATTTTTCAATCTCTTGAAAAATGTTGAACTCATTTTTCAAGCGTATGTGAGAACCATGAATAGTCTGATAGATTTTAGCTATCTTTTTCATGTTGTCATGACGTTGGATAGTTGCTGCATTAAGTGTCTCAGCATTTTCCACGAAGTCAGCCAATTTAATACCTGTCTTTGCATTGAAGTAACGAATCTCCGGATTCACCCCCATCTTACATGCCTCGATAGCATTGAACTCCTCATTCGTACGTTCTACCATACCCTCCGATCCGTTTCCCGGCACACGAAGCACATAGCTCTTGTCTTCAAAATTCACACGAAAGTTCTTATTGCTCATTCCGCCTATCTGGATGATTTCAGCCGTACTAACATCTTTGTCAGGGAAGATATTGTGCAAGTGCATTATCAGGTTGTCATGGTCAAACGGATTCTCCCGTCTGCGAAGACGTGGATAGATGACATTATGTAGTTTCTTAAAGTCTTCCTCGCAATCCACATCACCCCAAATCAAGTTTTTAAGCACAAGGACAGGACGGTCGAGCGGTTCGGTCACGTCCATCAGCAGATACTCATAGTTGAGGTATGGATTACTGGCATGTTCCCATGCGTTCACCAGCATTTCAAATGTGTCTAACGTGATACGGCTTACACCTATCATCTCGCCCTCAAAATGACAAACACGATGGCGGTCTTTGGTGATTTTTGTAACAAAGCCATTCTTTGTTTCCATAAAGCATTCATCGCCAGAACCGCTTTCTTCAGTCATAGAAAGGCAATTGCCCTCTGTACGTGCAGCCAATTGTTCAATAAGCCGGCGCTCATAGAACGTATCGCTTTCTATGAGCAGGAAATCTTCTTTAACGTAGTCCTTAGCTAAAGCCAAAGACCCCATTGAAGCCGTAAACTCATAGTCTTTGTTCACTATTAGCGTTACATCATCTGCTTCATATTTTCTGAACATTTCTGCCTTGTATCCTACAACAATAAGGATATTACTAAAATGCAAATCACGTAATATTCCTATGGTACGGTCTAAAAGACAAAGATCAGGAGCAAATGCTTTGAGAGGATAAGGTATCTCAGACTCTTTCTCTCGTCGTGCTGCAAGAATTATAGCTGTCTTCATATCTTTTCTATCCTTATTTCGGTCTTGTCATTATACTCATAAGTGGTGTCACCAACCTTAAACTGAAAATGCAGGTAATCTCCAACATGCTTTATGTTCTTAAAGCCATATACATCCGACTCTTGGAGGTTAAGAGTTCTGCATATTGACTTTACAACAATCGAACGAGTATCCGCTATATAGCTATCGTCAAACAAGCGCAACTCGTCAAGGCTGTCAAATTCTTGGATTTCACCTTCTTTATAGCGGTTGATTTTCATCTTGGGCAGTTGGTCGATATAACGGATATACAAATCCTCCCAATATCCCTTTCTGGTTGTATCGTTCTTATACTCCCCAGTCATAATATTTCTGAAAGCCTCAGAAAACTCACGATTGAAAAACACATGTCCTACCATATACCATGCATCACGTCCGCCAACCCTTACATCCGTGATATAATCATCGGCATCGGTCGTAAGGCAATACTCATCTGTCTCTCCCTCAGCATAAAGGGCAGAATAATAGCTGTCGTCCGAATCATTCATGAATACATTTTCAGGGAAATAATTATCCGAACTGCAAACAAAAGTATTGTCCAACTTGTCTATCACACGAATCAGCGAAGAGGTATTATTGTAACGTGCATAATCTTCATTTAGCACAATTTCTACGCCATACTTGTCGCAGAGATAGGTAAACATTTCTGCCTTATAGCCTACAACTAAAGTAATATCAGCAATGCCAGCTTCTTTCAACTGACGTATCTGGCGTTCTATTAAGACCTCGCCTTTCACTTCAACTAATCCCTTGGGACGTTCGGCAGATAGTGGCACAAATCTCGAAGACGTGCCTGCTGCCATAATAATGGCATTTCGTTTATTCATTATCTTAGAATGCAAAATTTGCTATGAAGTTAACATATGATTTATCGAATGACGGATTATAGATGTATTCTGCACTCAAAGGTAGAGTCCAACCATTCTTAAACTGCACATTGTAGGTATATTTCAAATCAAGGTTGCATACAGCAAACTTCTTCTGATAGTTTGTATAGCATGACTTGTTTGGTGTCATACCTACGGCTAAAGAAAGACGATTATTGTCAAGGAAATCGTAATAAGTACCTACTTCCATATATGTAGAATAAGCCTGCTTCTTGTTTTCTGAATCATCGTCATACGCATCATCATCACCAGCAAAGAAGTTGCTGACAGTAATCCAAAGTGGAACTTTTTCCGGAGCATACGTTATGCATGCCTCCAACCAATGACCGTTATGTTTACCGCCAACATATTCATCATCCTTACCATTAACAGTAGGATAATAATAATCGCTTAATCCTAATGTCAAACCCTTCCATGTATAACTTACTCCTAAGTCCACTTCGGCATACTTACCATTAACTGCATATCCACCCATAGCATATGCATAAAGTCCTTTCCATTGATAGTTTATACCTGGAAACACAACTGGCGACGACTCATCTGCCATCATTTCCATGCCTCGCCACATATATTTGGTCTGGAGGTCAAGACCAAGATGGAAATTTGACGATTTGAGTTTTGCACCCCAATTGTTCGTTAATGTTACTTGTCCTTCGTTCAACATGCTTTTTTCATTGTTGTCGGAGCTTAATGTACTCGCTTGCATTATAGAACAAGTATTTAAGAAAACTAAGATTATAACTTTAATTTTGTTCATAATTCATTAATTTGTCCTGATATTATATTTTTGCATTTACACCTAGAATCGCTTTTTGCAAATCGCTATCTGTCAATAATACGCCATTTGGCAATTGCTTGCGCCTTCTCATTGCAACTAATAAATCCATTTTACCGATCAATGAAAACAACACATTAATAAAGATTTTCACATACGAGAAAACGGTTGTCTTAACAAACCAAAAGAAAGACTTACGATACTCTTTGTAATGAGTTGCTACCTTTATAATTGTTTTCTGAGTCAAATAATATTTTTTAAAAGTAGGAACTCCAAATTCACGGTAGAACAACAAGGGTTGTGGTAAAGCATAAAAGTTACTCTTACCAGAAGTTCGTATCCAAAGTTCAAAGTCCTCTGCCCGCAAAGCCCAATTAGCATAAGGATTTTCTCTGAACCATTCTGTTCTTCCAAATACAGTGGGATGAATAAAGGAATTTACGCGTCCCTCATTAAGACTTGAACCAATTATATTATTATTGTTGTCAATTGTCATTATTGAAGAACCACAAACATCAACTTCTGCATGTTCTTCCATAAACTTCACTTGCTCTTCTATGCGATTTATGCACATGATATCATCTGCATCCATACGTGCATAATACTTCGTCTCACACATTTCTACAGATTGGTTAAGACGAGCTATTAGTCCTCTATTCTGTCCATCGTCTATTATTTTAATTCGAGAATCACCATTTGCAATTTCCTTTGCAATAACCGTAGAATTATCCGTGCTGCCATCACACATCAATAACAATTTCCAATTCTGGTAAGTTTGGTTAATGCAGGATTGTATTGCATCCCTTATATATTTATCTGCGTTATATATAGGAATAGCGATTGTAACCAATGGTCTTGTTATACTCATAACCTTGAATCTATTGAATATCTATTTGTTCTTTATAACCAACTATATTCAGAAATCTTTTGATTCTTATTTCTGGAGAGAAGTTTCTTCTTGTTGTTTTTAATATTTCCTTCCATTCATATATTAAATCTGGATTTTCCAAAACCTCCTTCATTGCATTATAGATAGAATCTTCATCCATTCCAAATATTCTTCCACAACCAGCTTCTGAAATAATCTCTTGCCCTCCACTGCAATTTGTTGTCAATACGGGTATTCCTTGTATGATTGCCTCTGTGCATGAAGTTGAATAGCCCTCGATTGTAGAAGAGCAAATATATACGCCGGCTTTCGAAACGTATGCATGTGGATTACTTTGCTGGCCAAGAAATGTAACATAATCTGTAATCTGTAGTTCTTCAGCATACCTTTTCAGATTGTTTAGTATAGGACCATCGCCCACCAACCATAATGAAAATTTATAGCCTTCAGTTTTTAATCGTTGTACACACTTTAATAAAGTATCATATCCCTTTTCGGGACTCATACGAGCAACAGAAATAAATTTTACATCATTTAATCTTGGGATTTCTACAGTTTGTTGACCTTGCAGTCTAATAGATTCATCATCAATAGGGTTATAATTGTAATCCACATCAACATCGGGCAACTCTTTCTTTAGCCTTTGTGCATTGCACTGAGATACACAAACCACTTTTCCTATTTTTTTATAGTAATCCTTATACACAAGACCTTCATCATAGCAATGCATCCACGCAATAGAATTATGATTATCATTTACACCTTCGGCAACAATACGAATAGAAGGTCCATATTGGAAAGCAATGTTCACATCATACTTGTCTCCTACAATATACTTATATAATAACGATGATGGTATTTTTGAAACTATACTAGCAAATCCTCTAAAGTAAAAACCAAACACTGTTTTCACCGCAACACGTTTGTCTATGTATTTATAGCACTCTTTGTCTGCTCTAAACAAAGGAATAAGTGTTAATTCTATATCCTTATAGCCAGCCAATCTATTTGCGATGGCAATAGCCGACCTGCAGACTCCATCTTGCAACTGCAGGTGATTAAATATTAAACATATTTTCATACTAAAAACTTTCTGTAGAATCAGGCTCTATGCCCAAGATTTCATTCGACTTAACCTTATCAAAATCATAGAGATACTCAGGCAACATATCTTCTATTGTTTTTATATCATTTGTCAACTCTGGAAATTTCTTCCATAATTGTGTATTGCCCACAGAACGCTTTGGATTAAAACCTGTAAATGGCTTAGTATGTTCTTTTTCATTCAGCCCGACCATGTCAACTATCTTCTTCTTGTACTCATCATATTTGTATATCATATCCTCAAACTGGAGTTTTATTACTCTTGTTGAATCGTATGTTTCTTTCTTTGCACATTCTCTTGCAAATCTATACCATTTGCAGAATAATACAGGATCGTCAACGGGAGCAACATGATCTTCCTTCCATATCATTTTGCAAGAAACATAGAGGTCACGCGGATCTCTATCTACAATGAATAGATAGATTGGGTCAGAAAAATACCTCATACATCTTGCAACATTTGAAGAAGGCAATATCTGATCGACCATAAGATATGGCTGATTATCTGGATTTGCTAACGACAATAGCTTATGTATATATTCTTGTGTATGCTGTAGAAATTCTTTTCCATCTAAAATGGTTCCATATTGTACTTCCTTGGATAATGGCTCAAATATTTTTAAAGGTAGTTTCGCATATAGTTTTGTCAGCAAAGAGTATAGATAATATACATTAACACCTCTATCATACATATCGTAAAACCAAAATCCTTTGTATGTAAACGTCGTCAGTTTATCAATATAAGCCTTTGTCAATTTCCAATATTGATTTTGGAAAAAAGGCTCATATCTATGGCAGAAAGCACGTCCTGCATTGAACTTCATCAATTTCTTAAATCGTTTCAATGCATGACCCGAATTATGTCTATTAGGATTATCTATTAAATGATATTCAAGATCAGAGATACCATCTATATCATGTATAAACCTAAACTCATAATTCGTAAGCGATTTTACGCCCTCGTATTCTGATATCAAATCGGTCACAGCACTCGAACCGCAACCATAATAACTAGCACATGTTATAACTTTCATCATAATAATTATTAATATAGATATTACTATAAAATTGAAACGTCATATACACACTTACTTTTTAGTATAAATACGTTTCCTCATAAATATTAACACCAAAATCAAGGCATAGTCTAAACTCAAAAATAAGATAGCAAACGGACCTCTACACAATGATATCAACTGTGAATAAACACAAAATGACAACACAAGAAATAATGGCGATTTCTGTATGCAAAATGTACCATATTCTAAATAATGTATAAACCAGCCAAATATAAAAAAGATAATAATCACACCTAACATACCGAACGCAATATAAACATCAGCTACAGCAGATGATCCTAACCCCCAGCCCCATGTAGGAATTTTTCCTCCAAAAAACATCGTAGTAATAATGTCTTCTGATGTAGGAATATCCGGCATTATTCTATTTAAACCAGGTATCAAAATATTAAATCTTGGAAAGAAAGATGATCCATAATTATAATCTTGCATTGATGGGACATTACCTAATGCTACATGAACTGTATTAACGCTGCCTGCAAGCTCCGATGTTAGTGGTGATATTGATTTCATATCTAAAAGCATTTTCATAGCAGCATTAATATCCCTATCTACCATACTTCTCACTAATCCTATCATAGTTATTGAAAAGGCACCCGCTATTGCTATTATTGCTATTTTTTTATAATTCACACGATTGTCTGTTATATATATATAAGCCACTAACAACATCAAACAGACTTTGATTGCACCTCCTCTATTAGCAGAAGCGAAATAGATAAACAGAAATAAGAAAATCAAAACCAGAGACATTCTGTATTTCTTTATGCTAATGCTGTTTGGTTTTGAATTACTCCTTATGTCATAGGCATTTGCTACGATTATAGCTAACAGAACAGCTTGCATAATTATCAAAATTGCAGTGTCTGTATTTTCGTCTTTAGAAAAATTGCCAATACCATATTGTAAAACATGGAGAAACATCAAAAAAAATCCGCCAAAAACCAGTACCTTAGTATCTTTAAAAACGTATTTTTGGGTATTATTTCTTTTATATTTCGACGAATACCTATAATAGCCACAAAGAAAAGAACTTAAAGCTATTAAAGACAAAGCACATGCTTTACTAACAACATGAGGAGCATTGCCAAAAAACAGATCAACACCAATTGAATCATTTGTCAAGAGTCCTAATGAGTAGTCTAAATCACGTTGAAAGAATACGATAAAAAAGATAAGTAAAAAAACTACCGAATGGCGTAAGTATACTTTTCTAAGTTCTCTTTCCACATATATTCCTTTTATGTGTATATACATAAGTATTGAAGCCATAAGTATACAATATCCAAGAAACAATCTATCTGGATTTGTAGGAGCATAAAAAAACATCAATACAGAAATAACCAAAACAAGATATGATAAAATTTTTCCTAACATAATTTTTTTGCTACTTTTTGCTACATTCTAATATTTCAATCCACTTATCAATTATTACATTGGGCACAAACCCAGAAGCTTTAATAAAAGCAGAACGAGCCATTCTGTCTAATTCTTTAGAATTAGAAGCCAAATGATATACTTTATCAGCCATCTTTCTGCAATCAACCCCAGATATTATATATCCATTTTTATCATTATCAATAATATCGTATACGCTGGCATATGTATTCAGTGCAATTGGCACACACTTATACTGCATTGCTTCAGTTAAAGTTAACCCCCATCCCTCATAGTCAGAAGTCATCAGAAAGATTTTAGATTTCATGTAAAAATATTTCGGCTTTTTGAATCCATGAAACACTACTCTTTCTAATTTGAGCCTGTTAGCTAACTGTTTAAGCTTCTCTAATTGAGTTCCATCTCCAATAATGTCAAGTTTCCAATTTGGCAACTTCTTATAAATATGCTTCCACACATATAAAGCACGTTCCGGTCTTTTCTCTGACTCTATTCTAGAGCAAAACATTATTCTGTTTTCTTTTTCCAACTCTACATCTTCATATTTGAATGAAAGAACATTATTGATTGCACATAACTTGTTATGCTCGCGCAGACCTGCAATCTTGCAATATTCTTGTATGAATTTATCACTCAATAATATAACCTTTTCACTCTCATTATACATTTTGCGATAATGATATCGCTGATTCCTCAGAAAATACTGTCTAAACGGCCATTTATATGCAATACATTTTAAAGTCCTTAATACATTCTCTTTAAAAGTAAACATATTCCTATCTATAGGATACTTGTAAAGCAACAATCTTGTAGAAGGACCAAAGTGCAATGCACTAAATAATTTAACATTAGTATTTAGTGAAGCAAGATGGAGCAAATTGTGTGAATCGAGAGAGTGAGAATTTTGATTAAGTAAAATATCAACTTTCTGATCCAAAAGAATTTCCCTTAACTTCTCTACATTTTTTTTAGAACAAGTGTCTGTATCAGGTAGAAAAAACTGAGGTGCAGGGAGGGCATAATCTATTTTATATTGGGATTTAAATGCTGCGACGAATATCACATCATAACCCTTATCTATTAAACTTTTGGCTAAAGAAACCGAAACTCTCTCTATACCACCGATATTAAAATTGAACTCGCGATAATTATATATTGCTATTTTCATTTTATTTCTTATATAATTTACTTACTACACTTCTGATAGGCAAAACAACATCAAGCATGTCTAAATTTTGCCGATTTAAAAAGGGAAGAGATATGATTGTTCCCAATACTACCAATATTGTTATTTCGACAATAAGTAAAGGCAAGCTTTTTGCATCTATCATATAGTTAACGAATAATGATAACATACATACTAGGATGAAATATACACAACATTTTATCATCTGGACATATACAGTTTTGATTGATTTAGGATATGCCTTTTTATAAATAGATATATGAAGAATCGCTCCTTGTAATAAGGCTGCTAAAGCACCTACAGTCAAAAATGCTATCATCCCCAAGCCTAAATTTAACACAATCAAGCTTACCAACACGTAAGCCAAAGCAATGACAATGCTCCAAACTGCAAACGATTTTACATTATTCCATAAATTATTTACAATGCCAATAGTAGAACCATAAGTTGTAATAGGTATTATCATCATCTTTATAATCATCCAAATAGAGTATTGGGATATTTCATCATTCAACCATACGCGCAAAATTGAAGACGAAAGTCCCATCACTACGCCGCATAATAAACTAGAAATAATTCCTACTATATATGCACCATTTATAGTAATTCGAACGAGTTCATCGTGACGTTTTTCAGAGTATGCTATAAGCATTAATGGGCGATACAGTAATCCTATCACACCTGTAATACTGATACAGTATGAACCAAATTCTGATATACTGCCCAATACTCCTGTATAGTATAATCCAAAAAAATTATTAATAAACAATGCATCAATCTTATATATAAAAACGCTCGAAAAACTAGCAACAGAAATCCATGATAACATTTTAAACACAGGTTTCATTGCACTAATATTGATATACTTCATTTCAAAAAGGACTTCCTTATGCCTAGTACTATAGTACATTGCAAAACTTGCTATAAGGATTCCTATTTCTGTCAATAATGAAGCCAGACCTACATTAGAAACGTCTATTACAAAGAATGTAAAAAGAAATACATTTAACAATAACTTTGATAAGTTACGAAATATCTTAAGATAATTTATAAGGTCAAGTCTATTGTCTGAATATATTGTTACATTTACACAATTACTACATACTGCAACAAATAAACTTGCCACCGTGTATGTAATAAGTAATCCAACGGAATTGGCAAGATCTTTAGGTATATTAAGCCATTGTAACAACATTGGTATAGATATTTCTAAAACAGGCATAAATATTAATGCCAATATAGCTGATACAGCTATAGCCGATGTAAAATATACAGATGCTTGCTTATAATTCTTTTGCCTATACTCTATTGAATAAAAACGCGTAACAGATCCTTGTAAGGCATCTGTAATGATAAGTATATATTGATTGAGGACAAGTGCTATAGGAAGTACTCCATAAGTTGCAACTCCCAGTTTGTTTACAAGAAACGGGGTATACATCAAACCCACAATCACGTTTGCAGCAAGGCAAAAGATATTCGTAAGAAAGTTTTTTCTTATTTGAGTCATACTATTATTTTACTAAAAAATACATATACTTTACAAATTTCGTACAAATTGAATTGTAAGCATCCAACCCCTATGGCAATATAGCTCTGCCCCAGTGTTTACTGGGGGTAAAGCATATTTCCAAGAATTGAACTTTTTCGATTTTTATCTATGTTTAACATAAGAGAGCCTTCGTCATGTCAGGATAATCTCACTTATCTGGCTAACCGACAAAATAGGGGTTGGATGCATACTTTATGTTTTATAAAAATAAGGTAGGCTCCACACCAACAGCGAAAAGTAGCTCATAAAAATGCTTATGATGCTTCGCCTACCTTTGGAATATTTAATATCTAACTAATCACTAATTTGGTATACATCCTCCTTATATGATTAGAATCTTATTTATTTATATAAATCTACATTGATATCGAATGGACTATCAAAGTCTTTCAACATCACAACACAGCGCACCAACTTGCTCTGTGTATAAGGTGGGCGCAGGAAATTTATAATTATTTCTTTCGATTTTTCTTTGCGTCTTTTAAGGTAATGATTCTACCTGGATGTTCGGAATCCCAGACCGCTACGCCTCCATGCTTGAAATAATCCCAGAGGATGATGAGGAGGGCGATGACGGACAGAACACCAAAAAGTATTAATAAAAGTAATAACATTTTATCTATTGATTATTTATTATTGATTAATGATTGTTTGTTACTTGGCATCAAGCTCGCTGTACTTTGAGTGCTGGCTCTTGTACTCTGGTACGATCTCCTTCATCTTCTTCACGATTGCCATATCATCATAGGTGAAGGAGAGCTGATAGAGGTCTTCCTCGTTCTTGCGAGCCAACTCGTATGGATACTCACGAACCTTGGCTACCATGATCTTTGGATGATGGGTTGGAATCGTAGCTTCCTTATCGTTCAGAACTTCCTCGAAGAGTTTCTCTCCATCACGGAGTCCAACGTACTTGATGTCGATGCCATCAATTCCCGAAAGGGCTATCATACGCTTTGCCAAATCGGCGATGCGGACTGGCTTGCCCATATCAAAGACGAAGATCTCGCCTCCCTTACCCATGGTTCCAGCCTCCAATACCAACTTGCAGGCTTCTGGAATGAGCATGAAGAAACGGATGATGTCAGGATGGGTAACGGTGATAGGACCGCCCATCGCTATCTGCTTCTTGAAGATTGGAATAACGGAACCGTTACTTCCCAAGACATTACCGAATCTTGTGGTAACAAACTGGGTGACGCCCTTTACCTCGCCATCCACAATCGCCTTGTTCAAAGCCTGGCAGTAGATCTCGCAGATTCGCTTGCTGCAGCCCATCACGTTGGTTGGATTCACAGCCTTATCGGTAGAAATCATCACAAACTTCTTAGTACCATACTTCACTGCCATATCGGCTATCACGCGCGTACCATATATATTATTTTGCACTGCCTCTGATGGATTGTCCTCCATCATCGGTACATGCTTATAGGCTGCGGCATGGAATACATAGTCAGGATGATACTCAGAGAAGATGCGCTCCATACGGGTGGCATTGGTAATGCTGGTTACGATGGTTTCGCAAGGGATATCGGCATAGTTCTTGTTCATGAAAAGACGGACATCGTGCATTGGGGTCTCAGCCTCATCTACGAGAATCAGGCGTTGTGGCTTATAGATGGCAATCTGCTTCACCATCTCGGAACCGATACTTCCGGCTGCTCCCGTAATCAGAATGGTGCGACCGCTGAGGAGCTTTCCTATCGCATTCATATCCACTTCGATTTTGTCTCGTGGAAGAAGATCTTCGATATCTACCTCGCGCATCATCTGATGACGGAGGTTTGACTTGCCGTCCCAGCTCTGTGCCTTCGGCATCATCATAATCTTGATACCTTTTGCAGTAAGCTTGTCGATCATATCCTGCTTCTCCAGGAACTTCTCTGTGACCAGAGGGCTTACGAAGAGGGTCTTGACATTCATCTTGTGCATGACGCCTATCAAAGTCTTATCATAGGAATAGACTTCGCAACCCAGCAGGAATCTGCCTACCATTGCGGTTTCTTCGGTAGAGAATCCTTTGACGACATACTGTGAAGGATGGTCGTTGCGCATGGACTTTGCCAGGGAGATACCGCCTTCCCGTACACCGAGGATGAAGACCGGCGTCTTGCTTTCGGCAGAGAAACTGGAATCGTACATATACTTCACGAGGATTCGCATTGTCCACATCTCTATCATGGATATGAAGAGCATAACGACAATGGATTCTGTGGTAATCTCGCAAAGGATATTTTCTGGAATCACCTGGAGAAGTACGCAATTCAAGATGAAACCGACAACGAGGGCACCGGATATGCGGAGCAGGTCAACGAATGACGAGTAGCGCATGATGCCGGAATAGGTATGGAACATACGCATACCTACCACGAAGAGTGGCAGGGAGCAGACGAACATGAGGAGGTAGTTCCAAAAATGGGAAGCTATCACCTCGCCTCCTTCTGCGATATAGGTTGCTATCATACCCGCTATGACGATAGCAATGCTATCGAGTGCCAGGATGCACCAATATGGCAGGGTTGCCTTTGAAAAATACCAATTCGTCAATTTATTAGCAAAGAGGGATACTTTGAGTTTATATAGTATCCCAGAGTATGGCGTCAGAGAAGAGCTATTCTGATTGTTTCTATCTCTCATAAATCTATTAAATATTAATCTCTACTGAAAATGTCACGTATAAATGGCTTCTCTGCCAAATACTTTCCAATGTAATCACTCTGAATTGGAGAAATATTATTGTTGATTTTCTCCACCTTCTCTGGGATTACATCTACTGCTTACATGATGGTGCTGAGACAACAGGGTTGCTATGCTCAGACCTACGTAGCCGGTACCGGCTACTGCTACTTTTATATTCTTAAAATCATTCATAATGAAATTATTTTTTTCTTAGTTATAATATTCCGAAGTCTTCCACTCCCAATGCATTCAGTATGACTCGGCTCGTGTACAGCGACACCACCATCATAAAGAGCATTCAGAAGTAAAGCTACAGCGTATTCTTCGCTATTCGCTTGTAGTTATCGGATGTTTGAATAGGCATATTTATTTTCGTCTTCTATAGGATGTTTTATTCTTCAGTCCCAAATAGTATTTATACAATAAAGCAAAATGAAAATTGCGATATACATTATTGCCTATTCTTACAAATACTTCATGAATAATTCCATTAACAACCAATAAAGAAATGATACTGTCACGGTCTTTGTTCTCTTTCAACTTTCCTTCTTTTAGAATTAAATCCAAGAGAGTAAACATATCCTTTTGGCTCAATTGTTCCCTTTTAAGATAAGATGGTGCTTTCTCTCGTATATAGTCAAATATAGGAACCAAATCCTCATTGCCTTTTTCGCTTGACAAATCGCGGAAATGATGCTCCACTGCATTTGCTCTTGTTTTACCAAATGTATAATAATACTGGGGTAAGATAGGACAATCTGTATTATCTTCCTTCAAAGCATGCTCCAATGCTTCAGATATTAAGTCGATAAATGGTCGCAAACTAATTGTTTCGTTTGCATTTTTGAGATTCTTGAAAAACCAATCATAACTTTCCCCAAAACGAGGAGAATTATTCGTATCTGCATATCTTCCAAAGAATGTTGCGCACAAATGACGTAAGACGTAATCATCCAATGGTGGTTGACGATTCAAATCATTGATTGTCTTAACAACTTTATTGATATAAAAGTTAGGATAGAATTGATAAAGTTTCATTATCTCAAAGAATTCATCCCATGAATTTGACAGAATCAACTTGAAAAAATATGCAAACAATTCTTCGCGAGTCCACTCGATAGAAATTGTTCTATTTGAAAGTTCATTTTTATTATTCAAGTTGGATATTTTTTCATACAAATCACTACGTAAGAACAACTTTGGTGATATTGAATCATACTTCATACGTCTGCATAGGTTAATCAATGGAGAGATTCTCTCGGACCACATATGTGGCTTGACTATGCCATCTAATTCGTCAAAGATAATAATTATCTTACTATTTTTATCTCGCAGATAAGTATTCAGTTGCTGCATATCAGATTCAATTGCAATCATCTTTTCATCTGAAGCAATAGTCTCTTTGAAACGTGAAGCGGTTGCTATATCATCAAATATAGGAAGTACTTTTAATGAAGACTTATACCCATAAGGAGAGTCTAACATGATAGCGTTCCATATATAAGCTGTCCAAAATCTTTCAAAAAAATAGTCATTCGTACCTTCAATATTATCAAACTTAACAGTGTCTATACGTCTGTTATTATCCCCTATTATGTGGATAAATTTGCAGTTTAGAGATGTTTTATTGGCTCTCTGCTGTAAAGAATTGACGATTTTCTCCTCTCGAAGTGAACGATAAATATAACTTTTGCCAGTTCCTTTGTTTCCCAAAACCAATATCTTGTCTGGATTAAACAAATCTTCCATACAACTTCTGAAGAAGTACCTTCCCAACTCTAATTCTCGATTATAATCTGTGATGTCTTCAGCATAGAGAAGTGGCATTCTTTCCTGTAAATTAGAAAGGATTATTTTCTTAAGTTTTCCTTTTTCAGTATCAGGTATTTTAGAATTTACATTTTCTTCTACTACAGTAACTTTTCCATGTGATACAACTTCAGGTATTACATCATTCCGAGTTTGCAACGTAACGTGTTTAGAATCTTCCAAGGCATTATTAATCGCTTCAAACAAAGTATTGTATTCTGAAAAATTTCTTTCGGTCATCATATCAACGAAGTCACGAAAATCCTCATCCGGAGTTCCCAATGCTGCTAATACTTCATTATATGTGATACAATATCTATCTAAAGTTAACTCTTTGGAATCAGACTCATTATCATATTCTGCAGACAAATGATTAAGGTAGAAATCTATGTTTTTGTTGAAAGATTCAAACTTGCCTCTTTTTCCTTGAGCTGGAACAATAGAGTTTACAACCATTATTCTTGGTGAATTTTCATTTTTCAAAGAATCTAAGAAGAAATGAAGACCAGGAATTGTCTGGGTAGAATTTCCAAAGAAACCTACAACCAAATCAGACAATCGGAAAGCCGAAATGCCAAATACATCATTAAAGCCAGTTCTTGAATCAATAAAAATTGCATCTGGACCTAATTGGTCATTTATTCGCTTTATTAATATCTCAAACTGATTAACCAATGTATCAGGGCTGAAGAAATCCAATCTTGTCAATCCATTCAAATAGTGTTCCAGATTGGTATGAAAAAGATTTCCTATACTTTCTTCATCTTCAAGATTACCAGCTGGAAAAACATAGATTTCCCCTTCTCCAGAATACTGCTTTGAAACCTCCCAACAATAATTGGTTACCGATTTATCTTCTTCATTATCATCCATAAAATACTCTATAAGTCCATTAGAATAGATTGGAGAACATGGATCTTTGAGAAAAAAGTTTGTAAAACCTGGAGCTTCAAAATCACAATCAAGAATAACTATTTTCTTCTTATGATTTATTGCTAAAAATGATGCACAAGAAGCCAACGTTGTAGAACGTCCAACACCTCCTTTATAACTATAAAAAGTCATAACAGGAATGTCATTGTTCTTTTTCTTGACTGGATTCAGCAAGTTCGACAGATGCCTTCTTGTTGAATCTATGTTTACCTTTTCTTTAGATTCAAATATAAATGACTCCAAGAAGTCATCTGAATTTGCTTCATCTGCGGTAAAACAACTCAAGTTTACGTCATTGTAAGACGAAAAAACATCAATAATTTTATCTTGGGATACACTTCCCAAGATAATATAAACATCAACCAGATTATTATAGTTCAATATTATTCGATAATCTGAGATTTTGTCCTGTTTAAGCAAAGAAGCACATTTAGTATATACTTCTTCTACTACATTGAATATATTAATCATGAATAATATTTTATCTTTAATTGATTAAACATTGATTCTATATCAAAAAGATAATTTTTTAAGTCTTCTTCTGAAAAATCTAAATCAATACATGTCTTTGGATTTTGGTATCTTATGACTTCACTCCACCCACAAAACATTTTTCTTTCTTTCGAATCACTTATTTTATTACCTAATAGAGCTACACCAGAATAGTCACAATGTGCATTCGATGTAGCAAAAGACAATTTCCTGGACAAATTATGTGTTTTGAAACCTTTTTCATAATATGGATAACTCTCTATATGTTTGTTCTTCTGCCAATTAAGATTGACAAAAAACGTATAGCTTATCATTGTTTCAATCACATAGCCACTTAGATAATATATGTCCAACTTTAATCGTTCTCTTTTTGCTGTTAGATGCCCTTTGCTATTCATTGAATCCAAAGATTCCATCAAAGTTTTACAGACATCCAAATGGCGTAAAGCTGATTGATAATACTCTTTATATTGCATAAACACAAATTTTTCTACATTGAAATACTCTTATCAAACTTATGACGAAGGTAACGATGGAGGTAAGCGGTCACTTTAGGTACGTTAAGCCCTAAGATGAATACTTTTTTATTATCTTTTTTAGAAAAAATCATTTGAAATTACGCCCAAGCAGTAACAGTAGCCAGTTGCCATCTATGAGCTAGTAAGTCTATCAATTTGTTCTTTGCTGAACCCATGAAGATTCTTGCTCTTGTACTCGGTTCGAAACTTACGAACCATTGAGGCATAGTACTTGCCTTCTTCGTTTATATTCATTTTGTCCCAAATTTAAAATTCGGAGCAAAGGTATATATTTTTATAGAGGTATGCAAGACATCCTAAAGTGACGGCTTACATAGTCCATTTTATTTCTCATCAAAGAGTTTGTCCAAGAAAATACTATTTCTTATCTTAGCTCTTTCCAACAAAGAAGAATACTTTAAAACTTCCACATACATAGTACCTTTAGGTCTATGCATTCCACCATTAACTTTTTGGTCTGGAATATAAACATAATCTAAATATGGAGACTGGATGAAATTAGGATTTCCATTTATCACAGCTTCAAAATCAAAGCTTTCCCCAATCAAATAAGCATAAAACTGATTTATTTCAAACTTTTCTTTTGAATACTGCCTTATCAATCCTGCATAGTCTACTACTTGATTTAAAAATTTTGTAACATCTGCCGTTGCACTTTTCAATTCCACAATAATACATTTATGCTCTTCTGGAAACAACAAAACATCGGTACGCTTACCCAACTGATCACGGTGATAAGCCTTCAACTTTTTCAATTCCTGCTCAGACAAATCCTCTTGCAAGAAAAGTTCACCATTAACTTTTATATCTTTTAAAGCGCATTCTGAAATACCATTGTAATGTATGAAATCCTCATTCAATATCCACAAATTCGACTCCAAGGTATTAGTAGTATGCTGTTTGAAAAGCAAATCGTGTATAACCTTTTCTCTATTATTCTGCTTTTTTATCCCATGAGTCATTTGAACCTCAAGCTGTTTTTTTAAGATAAATTCCAAAATAGACATTGCAGCCTTTCTTGCAACCAGATAATTTGTTACATCTGTCTTATTCTTTTGAGGAATCATCTTAGTTATATCACGAACTTTACGATTAAACTTTTCCTTAAATTTAGAATCAGAAGGATTAAGTTTAGACAAAGAATCAATTGCAGAACTTATGGAAGCATCCTTGGCTGCAGCAATCTCAGCATCATATTCCTTATATCTTTTCAAAAATGAGACTGTTGTTTCTCCATATTTATAGCCAATACGATTAACAGTATCTCTATCCAATCCGAACAACTCTATCAAATGCTCTATCTCATTCTCATATTCATCTTTTACTTTCTTAATTTGAGGATAATGAGAACCTATAGTTTGTATTACCTCATCTTGGATATCATCTATAAAAATCTGTGGTTGCAGAAGTTCAAACATGTCATTCTGTTTAAGGAACTCAGCTTCCGATTTAAGACGTAATTTCCCTCTCTCGTCGCTATCGTTTCGCGTAAAGAAATCACTTGATACCAGACAAAGCATATTTTTATCAGCTTCCATAACAGATGATTTGTCCAAAAAAGAAAAATCAAAATTAGCAGCATCAATTGTCTCATTCTTGCTTGTTAGCTTGATTTCATTTTTTTTCTGAACTTTATGCGCCAACAAATACGATTGAACCCTAAACGACTCTTTAGATGAAGTATCTACAAATTTTCTCAAACTCTTATCATACACTTTATAACTAAGAACAAAATCACGAGCGAAATCTATTGACGGAATTTCCGCACTTGATATTGTACGAACTTTAGAATCATCCAAGACACCATTTACATAAGGTTCGATTCGAAACTTTTGCAAATTTTCCTTATTCATGCAAAATCTACTGAGATAACGTATAAAAACCTTATCAAAAATAGAATCAGCAGTTAACTCGCCAAATTTATCTTTGTCGCCTTCATCTAAAGGATAAAAGAAAGAAACTGAAGTTCTAATAGGAGTATGTTCATCTACTTCTTCTACATCAGAACTCCAAATCACACTTTGATGCGCTTTATAAAAACCCTTGGACAAAACAACTCTACGAGCATACTTTTTTCCATTCTCCTCAAAGACACTATGAATATCTGTTTTATCGAAAAAATGCAAATATTGAATTCTGCCTGTTCCAAAGTTGTTGCACATCTTTGACTCATCATACAATCTTTCTAAGCGACTAAAATTTTCCGTATTGAACCCAATTCCGGTATCTTCTATTTCTATCGAGAGAAAAGAATACTTATCTGACACCAAAGTCTTTTGCAAATACAAGCGAATTGTTATGATATCACCAGAACCATTTGTCGCCTCCAGAGAATTACTAATGGCTTCAAAGATTGGCTGCATATAAGAAGAATGCTTCTTAATGTGTCGTTTCATCAAAGAAGGATAATCTATATACTGCTTAATAAAGCAGCCACCTTCTGGTTTCTTATATTCATTATACATAGTATATTATTTTTATGTTCAATGATTCGCAAACGCCTCTTGCTAAACAGCTCGCAAAGAAAAGCTGCATAGGGATATGTTTTCACTTAGTCCTGTTCTTAACGAAAAGAAAGCTTTTACTCGCTCCTCATTATTGCTGGTATTTCCATAAATGTAGACTTTTCCAATCCTTTTTTATCTTTCTTCATCAGACATTATCAGTTTTAGCAAAAGCTGACATAATCTTTGAAAGTTGCCCTGTAATTCTTTTCAAATCTGCCTCTTCAACAATAGAATAAAGCTTTGACAAGAGAGCTTCAAACTCAGGATACTTCACCATAAAACCTGGCGTATATTCATATTCTAATTTATCTGCCGAATATAGCTTGAAACCGATATTTGAACCAACAAAACCATTTCCTCCAGATATTTCTAGGCTGAGGGAGTCCTTGACATCAACACAACGATATGCATTGTTTCCTGATTTTTCCCATTTCATCTGATTTAATTCTGTCATCTTTATGATTTTTTCGATAAATGGTGCTATACTATCAATATACTTTTTCATGTTCTATCGCTTTTTAATATCTGATTTTTAATTTTGATATCTATATCTTTTAATGCATTATTGAATTGCATTATTGTTGACATCGTATAGTTTGAACTATACATAGTTTTTACATTGGTTGCCATATCATTAAGATGATCCATCTCTGATACCAATGACAACTGGTAAGCTTTGAGCTCCTTATGAGTATTTGCGATTTCTATTGCCATGTTATTGAGTTCAAACAACTTCATTGCTGCTAATTCATAATGTTCATTTCTTATATAGTCCAACACCATTTCTGTCAGTCGAAGAGCATCAGTAACCTTATACAGAGAAATACTATTTTTTATTTGCTTATTATTATCATTTACGGCTTCCCTCACCTGCTTACTAACACTCTTAACCTGATAGATTTGAAAACAAGTAATAACAAAACATATCAAAGTAGCAACAGAAGCTATAAGAGAGACCCAATCAAACCAATTAGACAATGCCTCGCCACTTTGTTGACAAACACAGGAAAGAGAATCTCTCAGCGAATTTGTATCTATAGACATCGTATGTACAATTATTTCAAAAGGGTATTCACACAATCTTACCAGATTGTTTCATAGCAATCTTAAACTTACGTGCTACATCATTGGCAAATAGTTCTACAGACTCCTTCGCTACCTCTTTCTCTCTTTCAGTAAGAGATGCGGCATCGACATTCTGTTTGGCACACTCCACCGCAGATTCCTTCGTTTCATCAAAAGTTGACTCACTAATAACATACGGAGGAGTAAACAATTCCTTCAAGAATTCAGCTATAGCCAAATTAGCACGTTGCTGTGCTATTTGCTGTTTTGTATTCATTTGTATAAATCTATGTTAATGACGAAAGGACTGTCGAAGTCCTTTAAAACATCATGTTTTGTATCTTTCTCCGAGAGGATGGCATGTTCGGTTGGTATCTTCCAATCAATACCGAGAGTGTCATCAAGGATGCTGATACCTCCATCAGCCTTTGGATGATAGAAGTTATCACACTTGTACTGGAAGATGCGATTTCTGAGAGAACTGCGAAACCATGAGCAAAGCCCTTTAGGATGAAGAACTGGACATGATTGTCTTCTGTCAGCTCTACAGCCACATGTTTGCCATAAGTAGGGGAGTCTTTACGAATATCTACTGCCACATCGAGCACTCTACCCTTTACACAGCGCACCAAGTTACTCTGAACATAAGGTAAACACAGAAAGCGAACTCCCTTATTTTTCTGGCGAAATGCCTCCTGTTTTATATACCATTCTGTTCGTTTTCCGATGTTTTAAAAAACGATTTGGTCTCTGCAAAGAATCCAACTTTATCGTATCTTTTCCCTGCGGGACATCAAGTCTTATATTGTCCCTCAAACTGTAATGAATGCGTGTGCCTTCTCTTTCTACAATAGGATGAACGGTTATTGCAGAAGAAGGTTTCATTTTTTTACCACGAATAATCATAATCTCATTTTTATTTACGTTTGTTTTATCATTAAGTAACACAACAGTGCAAATAGTTGCATATAGTAAAGCAGCAATGGGCAAAAGCCTCATAAACCATTGGAAAGTTCTTTCCTTGCTATTGTTATAATTGGTATATGTCTCCAAAAATTCTTCCAAATAGGAAAGATAAGAATATTGTACTCCCTTATTTGACTCGACGTCATCATATCCCTGTCTTCTATACAATTCAAATATGTCATGATAAAACTGAGAAGGCAAATAACGATGTGGTATCTTTCCAGGATAAGCAAAGAAAAAGAAGAAAAGGACAACTGCTATCAAACTCAGAGTATAGATACCGAACAACAAATATTCCCAAACTCCAACAATCTCATTCTTAAATATGTAAGATATAATTTTAGGAAGATAAGCAAAAAGCAAACTTACCAATGTCAGAAGCATCGGTATCTGCCTGTTCCTCTGATGATGCTTATGAATTTCCTCATTTATCTGCGCCTCTGTAAGTTTTATATTACTAACAACATCCAAGAAATTATAATCACCTCTCCTAGGCTCAATATATTTACCTAATGCTTTATCTGCTTTCAGAAAGAGACTCCGCAATTTTGAAAATATAATAAACTTTTTCATAGGGCTTTGGGATTCAAGCTATTCATTCACAATTACAGAATATCCACAATGATATAGGCTATCAAAGCTAAAGGAGTACCCTTGTCAGGATGCCCATAATCTATTCACATGGATAGAAGAAACGTTATCACTTTTCCACCTTTAAGGTAATCTCATCACCAATAGTCAAGATGACACGCTTAGCGTCCTCCTGCTCTAAGGCCTTCACCTGATTCTGAATCCAAAGACTCATAAAGGAAAGGTCAGGATGGTACAAATCCGTATAGCGAAAAACTTTTGGCAAACCAGTGTCATGATTCGTGGTTGTAATTTCCAACAGATACTCTGTGTACTGGCGAGGTGCATTTCTTCGTCAATATCACTTGCTTAAGATCAAACATTTCCATATGCTCTATCCAATTTTGTAAGAAACTTTTAGGAATATATCTTGTTGTTACAGAACATACCCCCTTTAATCTCACATCACTATTAGGGCAGACATTGTCCTATCATCCTCTCCAAATACCCACATAGCTCATCTTCCATATTGCTATAGTCGCAATAGGAACTTTCATCAGAGAGCATATCCTCCATACGAGAATCACCCCAGGCTAACTCCAGGTCACCAAAGAGACGATGCTGTTTATTGGTCAGCAACAGATGAATATCCATAGCCTCCTTCGTCTGCCTAGGAATATCTGGATGTTGGCGCAAATGACAGTACAGATGGCGAAGAATATCCAAGAACAAATCTACACTAGTCTGATCTCCGCCACACCAATATGACTCAAACCAATTCTCATGCTTTCTACATGTCTTCCCTAAATGGTCGAACAAACAGAATATTAAAGAAATGGCTTCCTGATATTGCTTGTTGCGGATATATTCATGTACATGATGAATAAACGGGTACAAGCTTCGGGAAATCTCTTTCTCATCATCATGAACTATTGCTGCATCAAAAGCGACAGAAACTTCAGCTTGATGCTCAGACTCAAACTTATTCCATTTGCGACGGCACCAATCCCTGATACTATCCATCGCTGGACGGTATCTCTTATAGCCTCTCTCCTTCCACTCTTCCAGAATTTCAAACACCATCTGATTCAAATCATACGGTGTTTCCTTGCAACCAGCATGATACCAATCATAGAAGCAATCATGGTAACCATCTTCGAACCATTCATCACGAAACCAGAAGTCACTATCGTCCATGTAGTTCATCTCAAAGAGAAGATGAAGATACTTGAGCTGCTCTATATCCAGGCCATCCAATTTTGATTTCAGGTCTCTGAGATAAAAACGAGATGGGGATGCTTTTGATTTGGCACTCTTCATATTTTCCTGAGCAGCACCATATCGTTGTTCAATATAGGGAGCAAACGACTCACTTATCTCATCCAGCATTACGAATCCATCCTTGCCTCTGTTTGCTGTATTAACCACTACCCAAACCATACATTTGAGATGGTGATATTTGAGCAAGTGACGTTTCCAAAGGACATTTCCCTTGCCGCCTGCTATGATATCATGTGCTAGGACTATCTCCTCGTCATCCAGTATCGCCACCATTTCTTCGGGATGTGATACGACATAAGAGGAAATATAATCTGCCATTTTCTCCTTCGACCAAGACTTTGGGATTTTCAAAGATATATCTTCTCCAATAGCCACCAGATTGTCTTTCGACAGAATCTGCAAGCAAGAAGAATAGCTCTTTCCTGTATCGTAAGTCGAAGAATGGAATGTAATATAATAATGGGTAGCCATATTCAAAAATGGTTCATTTAGTTCCCCATGACAGTATCGCTCTGCGCTTGTCGCCACTCGAATGAGGAATATTATTTTTATTCTACTTTTGACAGGATTACCTCAGGAGAGGTGCCCATCAGGGTTATGGCGGAAATCTTATGACCGCCGACTATATGTTCCAAAATGGAACAAAAGAGCAATGCTCTATTTGCTAAAACCATCAAGCACGTCTTGCTTGAAAATCTATATTCAAATGCATCCATTACATAGCAATTTCACAAACCTCACAACCTCGTTTTGCCATATCTTGGAGCTGAGCTGCCTTATATGCCTTCATACGTTTCACCCACTCTGCTACCTTTGGGGAATCGCTTTTAATAACTAATGTTTCTTTTATCTCAATCATTGTATAACCTCCTATATTAAAGAATGCTGCAAAGATACGACTTTCTTTCGTAATCACCAAGGAATTAAGAGAAAATCTTCACTAAATAACTTTTTTCCAACGGGAGGGGTCCTTACCCACTTTTGACCTGCTCAGTCTGAGCTGCACGGCACCACCTTGATTAAGAGAGTTTCACAGCCTTTACTTCTCAACCTTTAAGGTAATCTCATCACCAAAAGTCAAGATGACACGCTTGGCGTTCTCCTGCTCTAAGGTCTGCACCTGATTCTCAAGCCAAAGGCTCATGAAGGAAAGGTCAGGATGGTACAAATCCGTATAGCGATAGACTTCCGGGAAACCATGAACTTGATCCGTGGCTGTAATTTCCAAGAAATATTGAGGGGCTGGCGAGGTACTTTTCCTCGTCAGTACCACTTGCTTAAGATCTAACATTTCCATATACTCTATTCGATTTTTTGCAAGAATGCTTTAGGAATATATCCTGTCGTAACAGCACACAACCCCTTGATACTCACATAAAGTTTATGATCTTTTTTGATACGGACGACATAGCCTTCCGCTCCTTTCAAAGGACCTTCAATAACTCTGAACTTGTCGCCTTTGGTAAACTTCGGATTATACTCATCATAAAAATCAAGTCCTTCAACACCAGAAGTTGCCACAATATTGAAGATTTTCACTTCGCGTTCTGAAATTTTAGAAGGTTCTTTCAAGTTCTCAGAATTTTTGCCACGATAGAGCATCACTTTATTGAGAAACATACGCTCCATCTCTTCTGCTTCTATTCTCGTGGTACGGAAAAGAATAAGAGATGGCATAATAGGAACTTCCTTCACCAGTCTCTTTTTCTTATTCTTGTCCCAATATTCTTGTTTCA
>ENA-OVGE01000468-OVGE01000468.1-human-gut-metagenome-genome-assembly--contig:-NODE-468-length-38591-cov-4.839942_pt1 | contig 38591 bp, 57 predicted proteins | sample MGYA00237769_ERZ505417 | MGnify/ENA primary metagenome ERZ505417 (study PRJEB26158, sample SAMN06016403) | human gut metagenome | biome: human gut; feature: ankylosing spondylitis patient; material... | reverse complement strand
CGGGCGAGGCCATAGGCTACGACAACAGCTTGACGCGCGCACTCTACAAGTCGCTCCAGTCGTCGGGTATGACCGTCGCCAACTACGGTACGATCTTCCTCACGATCGCCGACAAGGACAAGCAGGATGCGCTGCGGGCTGTCTATGCCGACTGCATCGGAGAACTGCGGGAGCTTATCCCCTTTGACCGCCTGCTTGTGCCCCAGTGGCTGAACAAGACCTATGATCTGGCAAAGGCCAGCCGGGAGCTGCGCAAGAGCGTGGAGACCCGGCGGGAGGAGCTGCGGCTCATCCGGGAGAACTGCGGCGAGGACGCCGAAGCCTGCACCACCGAGTATCTGCGTGAACTGAATCTGAACGCCGCCCTCGTGGAGCACAGCCGCCGCCAGAATGCCCGGTACGCCCAGCGCCGCGCAGAAGCCGAGAGAATGGCCGCAGAGCGGGCGCAGGCCACCGCTCCGGTCATTATCCCTCCGACCGATGAAGAACGCCAGATCGCCGCAGAAGCGGTTCAAACGGCGCAGGCCAATGCAGCCATCACGCCGGATGGCAGGTTGGATTTCAGCATGCTTCAGAAATTCGCAGAGCCTGCACAGCAGGAGGCTCCGGTCCGCAAGAAATACAGCTTCTGGGTGGAGTTCACCCGGGAGGACATTGCATGGTTCAAGCAGGGAGCCGCAGAGCGCGGCTTCCGCTATGGTTCAATCAAATGATTTTGGAGGTAGTTACTTATGGCACTCACTCGTTCCGGCGCACCCGCGCCTACTTCGTCCGTTTCCAACGCACAGTCTCTGGCAAACCGTTCCGTCCAGAACGCCAACCGTGCAGGCAGCACCGCTATGCAGGCCGCATCCCCGTCCGTGCCGGTGGAGATCACCGGTGCTGACGGTCAGCACTTCACTGTGAGTTTTGGAGACGTGCGCGACTTCATCTGCCCCAAGGCCACCGATGCTGAATGCAAAATCTTTCTGGAGACCTGCAAGCAGTACCACCTGAACCCCTTCACCAAAGAAGCCTACCTGATCCACTACGATAACAAAAACGACGACACTGCCAGCACCATTGTGCTGGGCAAGAACTGCTATCTGCAGATGGCCGAGCGCCACCCGGCCTACGATGGTTTTGAAGCTGGCGTGATCGTCCTGACCGCAGATGGCCAGCTGCTGAACCGTGAGGGTTCCATCGTCTATGATGGGAACGGCGGCGAGACCCTTCTCGGCGGCTGGGCGAAGGTCTACCGTAAGGACCGCACCCGCGCCAGCTACGAGGAAGTCAAGCTCAGTGAATACGACACCGGAAAGTCTCTTTGGAACGGCAAAAAGGCTACCATGATCCGCAAGGTGGCTTTGGTGCACGCCCTGCGTGAAGCATTTCCTTCTACTTTCGGCGCTCTGTACGATGAGAGCGAGGTGCGTGTGGACGCTGAAGGCGCCGCTCGTGAGGTGCCGTCCGAAGAGCTGCCGGTGCTGGATCCTTTCGCAGGCTCCCACCGCCACCGCAAGACGGCAGGCACGCTGATCCCCGCTCCGGAAGCGCCTGCGGAAGAACCGACCGCCGATGATCCGTTTGGCGGTGATGATGCATGATCGTCCAGACCAAGAACGGCATCATGCTGCACGGCGAGATTGCCAAAGACCCGGTGCTTCGGGATGCCGGTCAAAAACGGGTGCTGAAGTTTGACCTGAAAGCCAGCCGCACACAGGATGAATCCGGCAAATGGCAGAGCTTCTTTGTGGGCGTGAACCTCTGGCACGGCATCGACCAGTGGGATGGGATGCTGCAGAAAGGCGATCAGGTCACGGTTTTTGCTCAAAAGCTGAAAGAGCGGGAGTATAACGGCAAGATCTACTACGATGTGGACGCGGATGATGTTCAGCCCGGCGGGCTAGTGACATTCCGCTGGCTGCAGCAGATGATCGACCTGATGGCACAGCCCGGTCCTCCGCCGGAACCTGCAGAACCGGCAGCAAACCCGGCAGATCTGCAGGGTGCGCAGATGTACCCCGATGAAACGCTTGCGGATTACGCACCGCACAGCACTGCCGCGCCAGAACCGGCTCCATCTACCGAGTATGACCCCATCAACGAAGACGCAGAAGATCTCCCCTTCTGATTCCGCAAGCTGTGCTATCTGGCTATACGGGCGTGCAAAGGAGGTGATTAAGTGGCAAAGGACGAAAAAAAGTCGTTTGTCGTGTATCTGGATTGGTTCGACGCGCTGGAAGAGTACACGGATGCCGAAGTGGGCCAGCTGATGCGGGCTTTGGCAAAGCACGTCCGCACTGGCGAAAAACCGACATTTTCCGACCGTGGAATGCGCGGAAACTTCCGATTCATGTGCAATGGTGTGGATTCGGCTACAGAAAAGTACGAGAACGTCAAGCAAAAGCGCCGGGAAGCCGGAAAAGCCCGTGCTGCTCAAATGCAAGCAAAATCAGCAAATGCTAGCACATGCTACCAAGTACAAGCAAGTGGTAACTATAATGATACTGTTACTGGAACTGGAACTGTTACTGGAACTGGAACTGTTACTGGAACTGGAACTGTTATATCCCCTAACGGGGATATATATAATAGCGCCGCCCCCGCCGCCGTTGACGTAGAACTTTCAAAAATCGTCCAGCATTATCAGCAGGCTGTTGGGGACTTCCCGCGCTCTGCACTGGACAAGCTGCAGAAGTGGCGGCAGGAGTACAGCACAGAGATGATCTTGCTGGCGATTGACAAGGCCACAGAAGCCGGAAAGCGCTCGTGGAGCTATATCAACGGCATATTGTCAGGCTGGAAACGGGACGGCCTGCGCACGCCGGGGGATGTGGAAGCCAACGAACAAAGCCGACAAGCCAGACCGCGGGGCAAGCAGCCAACCGAGACCGTAGACGACCAGCTTGCCCGGGTGCTGGCGAAGATGGACAGAGAAAGAGGGTTTGAGACATGACGCGGGAAGACGTGGCAAAGCTGATCCGCATGAATTTTGTGCTGTACAAGCTGGGTTCCAAGCCGCTGACCGATGAGGAGATGCAGACCACCATCGATGTGTGGACGTACCAGTTTGGCGACTATGACGGCGATACTGTCAAGCGGGCTTTTCTGGCGGCGAACCGGGTATGCGTTTATCCGGTCACTGTGGCCGATATCTTCAAGCAGCTTTCCCAGGGTCTTGACCCGTCCGCTGAATGGGAAGCTCTGGCTGTAGCGGCACGCAAGGCACAGACATTTTTGAGCTGGCGCAAGTTCCCGATGGTGACCGGCATTGACGAAAAGGGCGGGCTGCTGCGTAGTGACGGACAGAAAGAACTGCAAGCCCTGTATGATCAACTCCCCCCGGCGGCAAAATCCTATGCCGGAAGCGTGGGAGGACTGGCAGAGCTGGCTGAAATGCCGGACCTTACATACCGCCGTGCCGAGTTTTTGAAGCAGGCGCAGGCCGATATCACCACTGCCCCCCGTGAAGCCGCAAGGCTGCGGGCGAGTGAACCGACAAGAAAGGAGATTGAAAAATGAGCGAATTTATCGACCGCGAGAAAGCCATCGCAAACATCAAAGCGGCATATTGCTGTGGCTGCGAAAATTACAACGGCGTAAGATGCCGCGCGTGTCAGATTATGGACGCGATGGATGTGCTGGAAGACGAACCGGCAGTCGTCCCGGATGTCCAGCGCTGGCGCAAGACGGCAGAAGAGCCGCCGACTGAGACTGATGCGAATGAAGACGGCGACGTCCTGAGCATCAACAACAACCCCTGCGACGGCTTCATGACAAATTGGCCGTGGAACATGGTGGCAGCTTTCCCGGAAAACCTCCCGGTCTGGATGCCCATGCCTAAACGGCCGGGCGAACGTCCCAAAAAGCTTTACTGGCGTGAAGAAACAATCAATGAGATTTGCCCCGTTTGCGGGTATAGTTGCAACGATGATTATTACCTTGACAAATATTGTCCCGGATGCGGAACACGCCTTTGGTTTAACAGGGAGGAAGCCGAACATGATCAACCTGACATGTAAAGACTGCCCTGACCGGCACCCGATTTGTCACGACAGCTGCCCACGGTACGCCGAGTACAAGCGTCAGCTGAAAGCGCAGCGCATCTACACCAACGGGAACCACGCGGCAGAGCGGATCAGCCGCAACGATTTCGACAAAGAAGGATGGATGGGAGGAAGAAAACGATGAAAGTGCTGATTGCCTGCGAGGAATCGCAGGAAGTGTGCAAGGCGTTCCGGGCAAAAGGCCACGAAGCCTACTCCTGCGATATTCAGGAGCCGTCCGGCGGGCATCCAGAGTGGCACATTCTGGGCGATGCGCTCAAGGCTCTTGAGGGGGGCAAGTCGTGACGATGGACGGCGTAACGCATGATGTTGGCAAGTGGGACTTGCTCATCGCACACCCACCCTGCACCTACCTGAGCAACGCAGCAACACGCTCGTTCAGCTTGCGGGTCACACCGGCCGAAAAAGTTGTTGCTCGGTGGGCAGAGCGCGTAAAGGCCGCAATTTTCTTTATGCAGTTCATGCTGGCTGATGTCCCCAAGATTGCAGTCGAGAACCCTGTAGGCATCATGAACACGGCGTACAGAAAAGCCGACCAGATCATTCATCCGTACTACTTTGCCGAAAACGAAGCAGACACGGAAAACTATCACACAAAGCGCACTTGCCTTTGGCTGAAAAACTTGCCGCCTCTGGAACGGAAAAACAACTTTCCGCCGCCAGAGCCCGTGTACGTCTCAAATGGGGAAAAGCACAAGAAAATCAGCTGGTGCGAAGGCATTCGCGGAACGCAAAACGGCCAAGATGGCCGGGCAAAAGCCAGAAGCAAAACTGCGCCGGGCATTGCAAAGGCCATGTCCGAACAATGGGGGTGAGCAAATGAGGTACAAGCCCGGCGCTTACATCGTCTCTCTCGACCACCTGATGGGGCAGGAACTTGTTTATTACGGCGGGAAACTGCTCCACAAGGGATGGTTTGGCAACTGGCAGCTGTGGTATGCGAAAACTGAGCTTGCCAGACTGCGCATTCGGGAAGCTGTGAGAACGGAGGAAGAACATGAAACCGAAAACGAAATCTGAGCTGATGGCCGAATGGGCCAGCCAACCCGGGCAGCTCAAGAAAGAGCGGGAAGTCAAGGCTGTCCGCAAGGCGATGGACGATGCCCGTGCTGTGATGCGGGACGGTCTGACCCGGTACGTCAAGAAAAAAACCAAAGCCCGCAGCATGGCAAAGGCTGAAGTTGACCCATTTGCTGAGCTGGAAGGATGGGAAAGCATGAAGCAGATCCAGGATGCCTACGGCTATAGCGAGATCACCGCTGACAGGCGGGACAAGCTCACCGACCTGTGGGAAGCCCGGGAAGCTGCCAGAAACAGCCGCAAGGGCGCAGACAAGTATAACGACCTTGTGACGGAGATGCTGGAAACGGCCATCCGCCGGGTGGGCAATGAGTACGCAGATATGCTGTTTGAGTATGACCAGCAGCGCAGGGAAGCTGAAAAGCAGTGCGAGCAGCTGGCAATGGAAGGGATGATGAAAAAATGAAGGCTATCTTGATGAGCATCCGGCCTGAATGGTGTGACCTCATCATTCGGGGGCAAAAGACCCTTGAAGTGCGTAAGACCCGCCCAAAATCGGAAACGCCGTTCAGGGTGTACGTCTACTGCACAAAAGCTCCGCAGCAACTCATCACCATTTTCAAGGATGGCGAAGAAACGATGGACGGCGAAATCCATCACGGAAAACCTGTGTTCGTAAAGTTCAATAAGCTACTGCCGGACAGCGTTCGCGGTAAAACTCAGGTGGTTATTGGAGAGTTCATCTGTGATGACATCCGGCGCATCGGCCCCGAGTACTGCATCGTCAAAGAAGATATTGAAACAGCAATTGCTGGAAGTTGCCTCAGTATCAAGCAAGTGAAGGAATACGCCGGCTGGGATATCGGTATGAACTATGCCGACATGAAAGACCTGTATGGTTGGCAAATTTCCGGCCTGAAAATTTATGACGAACCAGTAAAGCTTGAAGATTTCTGGGCGATACAACCCTGTACGCATCGCGGAGACTGTTGCACCTGCCGCAGATGGAACGCAGAAAAGCTGATTTGCCGGGGAGAAGCGTTCGGAATCGAACGCCCGCCCCAAAGCTGGTGCTATGTGGAGGAAGGCAGATGAAACTGACCTTCTACGGCGACCCGCACACCAAGAAAAATTCCGCCCGCATTCTCCGCACACGCTCTGGAGCCCCATTTGTGGCCCCTAGCAAGGCCTACGTGGATTATGAGACTGACTGCCTGCGGCAAATCAAAAGGCCGCTCAGCCCTATCTCTGCCCGCGTGAACGTGCGGTGTGTGTATTACATGAAGACCGCCCGCCGGGTAGATCTGGCAAACCTCATCGAGGCAACCACGGACATTCTGGTGAAAGCCCGCGTGCTGGAGGACGACAACAGCAAGATTGTCGCCGCCCACGATGGCAGCCGGGTAGATCTTGACCGGAAGAAACCCCGGGTGGAAATTGAGATTGAAGAAATGGAGGACGAAAATGGCTGAATATCATGTTGGGTGTGGATTGTTTGGAAATGTCTACGCTGGGACTTATGCGCCGCCCCGCAAGGATGGCTTACAGGCATGGCGTAACAAGTCAGATGTGACAAGCGAAGCTATCGAAGCGGTCATGGGGCATTTCATCACGGAAATGGAACGTGACGACAAGACAAAGCTCGAAAAGGTGTGGGGCGTTATCGGAAACAAGAAGCTAAAAGTCACTTTTGAGATTTTCGCTAGCAAGGAGGAAAACAATGACACGCACATGGACACCTGACACCGACACGCCGAAGCCGGGAGAGACCACTGACGAGCAGAAGATGCGAGCGTGGTTCGAGCGCCTGCCCCGGATGCGGGCACTGATTCTCCAGCAGCAGGAACACATTGCAAGCCTGCGCAGTGCGGCTACAACAACTACGTCCAGCACATCCGGCTTGCCCGGCCACTCCGGAACAAGCGACAAGGTGGGCACCAATAGCGATGCTGCCATAGATGCAGAAGCAAAGCTGGCTGAGCTGAAATGCCGGTATACCGAGATGCAGAAGGATGCCATTGAAGCCGCCTATATGCTCCACGCCGATCCTGCATCCATCCGCCGCAGTAAGTGCATCATCCTGTACTATGTTGAAGGAAAGCGGCACGCCGATATCGCGGCAGAAGTCGGCTATTCCAAGCCGTCTCAGGTTTCACGCGCGATTTCGGAAGGCCTGAGCCAGCTGACAGAGATCGCGAACGAGCTGAATCTTAGTTGAACCTGTACATTTTGCACAACGTCAGAGGGCTTTGTTTTTACACGCTCTGGGATTTACTTGTTATCGGCATCTGTGCTATTGTGGTACCATCGGCAAAGCCGAAAAGGCAAACCGATGCACGCAGCCTCCGATTCCTCCTTTCAAGCTTGCAGGCCTTTGCTCTCTTCACGTTTCGCTGGCTGCTTCTATGCGAGATTCCGAAACGGCTCCGCTCAGAGCTGCGCATCTTTGAGCGCATCGGGAAGGTTCGAGGCCTTCCTCTCCGCGCGGTTTGACTCCGCGATCTCGCACCATATGGCGCATGGACTAGACAACCCGCAAGGCCGCACGTGCAACCTCCCGTGCCAAGAAAAGGCCTTAGAATCCTTGCCAAGGTGTAGCTTTCCTGACAGGATGTGCGCCAACCAACAGCCCCGGCGGCGAACCGGAGCTGTTTTTATATGGCCGCCTGAGCGCAGTTTTGAGCGCGGCGCGTGTGTGTAGACACGGCTGGTTCGATTCCAAGGGCAGCTTTTATACTCCGGTAGCTCAAGCGGTAGAGCAGCGGTCTCCAAAACCGCATGTTGCAGGTTCGAGTCCTGCCGGGAGTGCTTGCGTGCCCTATGAGGGGGCCGCGCAATAGCGGGGCATCCGGCCGCGAAAGTTCCAGATGCAGCAGTGCCCACCGTTTGACGCATGTCCAACGAACTGAATGCATGGGTGCTGCTTATTTTGATATTTTGACCGTTCGGATTTCCGGGCGGTTTTTCTTTTGCATGAGTTTAGAGAGGTGGTGGCGGTGAGCGCGAAGCGGCTGACAGACAGACAAAAAAAGAAGATCGTTGCTGACTATGTGCAGCTCCAAAGCTACCGCGCCGCTGCAAAGTTGAACGATGTCTCAGACGCGACGGTTAAGAAAGTCGTGAAGGAAGACCCGGAGAGTGCGCGTTTGTGTGCACAAAAAAAGCGGGAAAATTCGCAGGATATGCTTTCCTACCTAGAGAGCAAGCGCGGGGAAGCACAGAATCTTCTCGGACTGTACTTGCAAGCGATGGCAGACCCGGACAAAATTGAACAGGCAACGCTGCCGCAGCTTTCCACCGCTTTTGGCACCATCGTGGACAAGTTTGCTATGCTGGGAGACCAGAGCGGAATAGAAGCCCCGGACGATGGCCTTCTTGAGGCCCTGAGCGCTGCCGCAGACATCAGCCCGCCGGATGACGTGGACATGCTGCCAGAGGAAGAGGACGACAATGCGGAAAAGTAACGGTTTTCGCTGGAAAGCCCTCAGCCAGCGGCAAAAGCAGGTCTTGAGCTGGTGGACACCGCAGAGCGCATACAGCGGCTACAACGGCATCATTGCCGATGGCGCTATCCGTTCGGGCAAGACCTTTGCCATGAGCTTTTCCTTTATTCAGTGGGCCATGACCTGCTACAGCGGGCAGCAGTTTGCCATGTGCGGCAAGACCATTGCCAGCTTCCGGCGCAACGTGCTGGGAACACTCAAGCAGCAGCTTGCAGCCCGTGGTTACAACGTCAAGGAGCACCGGGCAGAAAACTGCATGACGGTCAGCAAGGGCGGCAAAGTTAACGAATTTTATTTTTTCGGCGGCAAGGATGAGAGCAGTCAAGACCTGATCCAGGGCATCACCCTCGCCGGGGCGTTCTTTGACGAGGTGGCCCTGATGCCCCAGAGCTTCGTCAATCAGGCCACAGCCCGTTGCTCTGTCACCGGGTCAAAGTTCTGGTTCAACTGCAACCCGGGCAGCCCGCAGCATTGGTTTTATCTCGAGTGGGTGCGCAAGTGCCGTTCCCGCAAGATGATGTATCTCCATTTTACGATGGACGACAACCTGTCACTTTCCGAGGACATCAAGGCCAGATACCGCAGCCAGTACAGCGGTGCTTTCTACCAGCGCTACATTCTGGGCCTGTGGACGGTGGCAGAGGGCCTTGTCTACGATATGTTCGACCGCAAGAAGCACGTTGTTGACGTGCTTCCGGCGCTGTCTCCAAAGACCGCTTATGTGGCTTGCGACTTCGGCACCCAGAACGCAACGACCTTTCTACTGTTTCAGAAGCAGGCAGATGCAGACTGCTGGATCGTCACCCGGGAGTACTACTACAGCGGCCGGGAACAGAAGCGGCAAAAGACCGTGGGCGAGTACGTCACAGACCTCAAGGCGTGGATGGATGGCCTCAAGCCGGAGAGGATCATTGTGGACCCCTCTGCCCTGCCCTTAATTACAGAGCTACGCAAGAACGGCTTTACCCAGACGCCCGCAAACAACGACGTCCTGAGCGGCATTCTGGACGTGCAGACCATGCTGCAGACCGGGAGACTGAAAATATACAAAGACTGCAAGCACACGCTGGAAGAGTTTGGCGTGTACGCTTGGGATCCGGATAAAGACGACACCGTGCTGAAGGTCAACGACCACTGCATGGACGCTATCCGCTATTTCGTGCGCACAAAGCGCCTTGTGAAACTGAGGGATTGATTTTGAGCACTACATACACATTCCAGACATTTCAGCAGGCGCAAGCCGCCGGGGAACAGCTTGATTTCATCCGGCGGTTCGTGCAGCAGCACTGCGCTTCCGGACCGTACAAGATGGCGCTGGACGCCGACTTGTACGATGCCCAGAAAAACCCGGGGGCTGAACGTTTCGCGCAGGCTTACGCTTTGATGCTGCAACGCCTGTCCAAAAACACCAAGCAAGACATCCTACACCCCGATATGGTCAAGAGCAATCTTTTCCGGCGGCTCAACAAGCAGCGGGCGACCTACTCCCTCGGCAACGGTGTAGTCTTTGCGGACGATGGCGTGGACAAGGACAGGCTTGGGCAGAACTTCGACGAGCAGATCCAGAAAGCCGGATATTTCGCCCTGATCCATGGCGAGAGCTTTGGATTCTGGAACAACGACCATCTGGTTGTTTTCAAGCTGACCGAGTTTGCTCCCCTGTACGATGAAAAGACAGGCCTTTTGCAGGCGGGCGTGCGCTTCTGGCGGCTGAATCCTGACACGGATATGCACTATATCCTGTACGAGCTGGACGGCTTTACCGAGTACACGGAAAGCAAAATCGGCAATGTGATGAAGGAGACAACGTCAAAGCGGGCGTACAAGAGTGTGACCGTCACCACACCCGGCGGCGGGCTGGAAAGCGTGGATGGCGAAAACTACAGCGCTCTTCCCATTGTGCCGCTGTGGGGCTCCGACCTGCACCAGAGCACCCTTGTGGGGCTGAAAGCCTACATTGACAACACCGATCTGGTGATGTCTGGCTTCTGCAATGACTTGCAGGACTTTTCGCAGATCTACTGGCTGTGCGAGAACTTCAACGGCATGACGGATGATGAGCTGCAGGAGTTCCTTGTCAAACTGAATCTGTACCACATTGCAGGCGCAGACACCAGCGAGGGCGGCAAGATCACCCCCTACACCACCGAGATTCCCGTGACAGCCCGGCAGGCTCTTTTGGAGCTGCTCCACACCCGGGTCTATGAGGATTTCGGCGGTCTGGATGTGCATTGCGTCAGCGCGGACAGCACCAACGACCATTTGGATGCAGCCTATGAACCGATGAACCAGAACGCGGACGACTTCGAGGCTCAGGTCAAGCCGTTCATCCGGCAGATCTGCGCACTGGCTGGCTTTGACAACGCCATGCCGACATTCAACCGCAGCAAAATCACCAACACCGCTGAGCAGGTCAGCATGGTGATTTCCGAAGCGCCCATTATCGGGCAGGACATGGCAATCGACCTGCTGCCCAACCTGACCCCGGAACAAAAGGAGCAGGCCAAGGCCGCGCTGATGGCTGAGAGCGCAACACGGGAGACCGTGGACGAGGAGGAGGACGACGGTGATGAAACGTGATTTCTGACCGTGACCGCATCTCTACCCGCCAGCTGAACCGCCTGCGCCGCCGCATCCTGCGGGTGTACGGCACTGCCCGCCGGGAGATGCAAAAGCAGCTCACCGATTTTCTGGAAAAGTACCGAGCTTTGGACGAGCGCAAGCGGGCGCAGCTGGATGCAGGAGAGATCACTGATGAGGATTACCGCATCTGGCTGCAAAATCAGGTTTTTCAGTCCGATTTGATGCACGCCAAGCTGGACGGCATCACGCAGACCTGCACCACAGCCCAAGAGACGGCCTACAAGCTGGCCCGGGACGAGCAATACAATATCTTTTCCTTTGGCGCAAACTGGGCTTTCTACGAGCTGGAACAGGCCGCAGGAGTGACGTTTGGGCTGACCCTGTACAACACCGAAGCGGTCAAGCTCCTGCTGAAGGAGAACCCCCGCATGGTGCCCAACAAGCGCATCAAGAGCGAGAGCAACCGCACCTATGATGCCAGGGTGTTCAATCGCTACGTCATGCAGGGCATCGTGCAGGGCAAGAGCGTCCACGACATCGCCGTGCAGGCCGTAAACGGCATGGCCGATACAGAGATCCACTGGGCCATGAACAACGCCATCACAGCCCTTACCAGCGCCCAGAACGCCGGGGCTTTGCAGCAGATGCGCAACGCCCAGGCTTTGGGCATCGAGGTCAAAAAGCGGTGGAACTCTACCCACGACTACCGCACCCGTGAGATGCACCGCTTGCTTGACCAGCAGACGGCAGAGCTTGACGAGCCGTTCAAGGTCATGGGTTACGAGATTCAGCACCCCGGCGACCCCAACGCCGCCCCGGAGATGGTCTACCACTGCCGCTGTGTGCTGTCCTCTGCGCTGGGCAAGTACCCCCGGCAGAACGCCATGCAGCGAGACAATGTGACCAAAGAGACCACCCCCGTCATGGATTACACCGAGTGGTATAAATCCAAGGGCGGCAAGGAAAAAGAGCAAATGTGGTGGGCGGAAGAGCGGGAGCGGAAGAAAAAGGAGAAGGCAAAATGACGGAATATAAAAATAAAACCCTACCTCCCGGCAGGGTGTAGAGGTTATACGGTTGTGCCGTCAGGGAAATGGAAAAGAATCTCGGCGGTGCATCCGAGAGCCAAAGAAAGCTCTTGAATGTCCTTTTCGGTAAAGTTTCCCCTTGTCATCTTGTTGGAAAGATTCTGCCGGGTTTGCCCAGTGGCTTCTGCAAGCTCGCCCATCGTCATCCCTTTACGCTTCATTATCAGGCGGATTTTTTCAGCAACAGTGAGTTTCATATATTTCACCTCCGTTCATTTATAGTATAAACTAAAACGTGTATTCAGTCAATCTCTATTTGCTATTTTCACAATAAAATGTAAAATAAGTATTGACACACGACACGAATTAGTGTATAATATATCTTGTGAGCAAGAGGGGCGGAAAGGAGACGCCCATGAAGTTCAAGGATTTCAAGAAGCTGAACCCCGAAGAACAGCGCAAGAAGTTTGAACAGTACAAAAAAGAGTGGTTAGCTGCTCGTAACAACTAACCACCCAAAAGTAAGAGAAACCAACCCAACAAAAAAGCTCCTCTTACTCACATTTTATTTTATTTATGAGCAAAAGTCAAGTAAAATGTGAGGTTATGATGATGCAAACAAGCAAAATCGCAAGCGCAGAGTTTGAGTTGGACATGGTTTCCGGCGAGCTCCAGACGATGCACAACCTGTTGAACATCTTTGCAAACTGGTTTGAGGAGACCCACAAGACGGATGATCTAATCCGCCCACGCAACGAGCGTGATGTTTCCCGCCTGTGGGATGAAGCGCCTATGTATGATTCCATCCTGTGCACACTGTTCGGCAGCATCTCTGGTCTGGAGAAAGAAGTAAACGCAATCATTGATGAAAGCAATAAGGAGATTTCTCATGTCTAATATTCAGATTTTCAACTACCAGTCCAACGAAGTCCGCACCGTAGAGATGGGCGGCGAACCGTGGTTTGTCCTGAAGGACGTGTGCAGCACGCTGAACATCAGCAACCAGAGATACGTTCAGGAGCGACTTGACCCTGATGAGGTGGGTAGGTTTGACCTCCCCCACCCCCAGAACCCCGAAAAGACCATCGAAATGGTTTGCGTCAACGAGCCCGGTCTGTACAACGTCATCCTGCGCAGCGACAAGCCGGAGGCAAAGCCCTTCCGCAAGTGGGTCACGTCCGAGGTGCTGCCGTCCATCCGCAAGAACGGCGGGTACATCGCCGGGCAGGAGCAGCTCACCCCGGAGGAGCTGATGGCAAAGGCGCTGCTTGTGGCGAACAAGACCCTTGCAGACCGGGAAGCCCGCATTTGTGAGCTGACCGCACAGAATAGCCAGCTCACCGTGGAGAAGCAGATCATGCAGCCCAAGGCAGAATACTTCGACGAACTGGTTGACCGCAACCTGTTGACCAATTTCCGGGAGACAGCCAAGGAGCTTGGCATCAAGCCCAAAGCCTTTGTGGAATGGCTGCTGGAAAAGAAATTCCTTTACCGTGACCAGAAAGGCAAGCTGCTGCCCCGAGAGGACAAGAACAACGGCTTGTTTGAGGTCAAGGAAGCCAAGAACGACAAGACCCAGTGGAGCGGCGTGCAGACGCTTATCACTCCCAAAGGCCGTGAGACGTTCCGGCTTCTGTACCTGTAACTGAATCACCGACCCTGCCCCACACCGGGGCGGGGTTTTGTTATACATGGAGTATAGCATGAATTTCGACTACGACATCAAATTCACCGACAACACCCCGCAGCTGCATGAAGCGCTGGACTCGTGGGCGGAGCGGGTGCTGACCCTCTGGGGGATGAAGGTGCAGGACTATGCCCAGCTGCTTGTACCCACCGGCACGGCAAACAGCACGGGAATAGAGGGCTATGTAGGCGGTGCGCTCAAGCAAAGCCTGACCTTTGTTCTCGACCTTGCAAAAAAGACCGTGACCATCGGCAGCAACCTGTTTTACAGCGTGTATGTGGAGCTGGGCACGGGCATCTTTGCCGAGAAGGGCAACGGGCGCAAAACGCCGTGGGTCTGGAAGGACTTCAACGGCAAGTGGCATTTTACCCGGGGCATGGCTCCCCGTCCGTTCCTCCGCCCGGCGGTGGAGGAACACATTGATGAGCTTCGAGAGATCGCGGTGGAAGAAGCGAACAAGGAGGCGTGATTCATGAATTTGGAGAAAATGTTCAAAGCACCAAAAGAAAAGTTCCTGCCCGATGATGTGAAAACTGCGCACTGCGAGGCAGAAGACCTTTTCCTTGAGCTTGCAACGCAGCTTGACGCACTTCCTGAAAGCCGAGAAAAAAGTCTGTGCATGACAAAATTACAGGAAGCGAAGTTTTGGGCGGTCGAATGTATCACCAAAGTTGCACGCAAAAACTAAATACTCAGCGGTTGGCGCACAGCGTCAGCCGCTTTTTTATGCCGTTTTAGCTCAGTCTGGCAGAGCACCGGACTTTTAATCCGGGAGCCGTGGGTTCAAGCCCCACAAGCGGCACCACACCGGCAGCACGTCCGGCAAATTAAACCTTATTGCCAAGCATGGCAGCCCGAGCAAGGGCAGAAAGGACTATCACATGGCACTCAAAAGAGCTGACATCCGCACGATTCTGGAGAACCCCGAAACCTCCAACGATGACAAGGCCAAGGCCATTCTGGACGCCCTGCACAAGGAGACGGACGAACTCAAAGACCAGCTGGATGCAGAAAAAGAAGCCCGCACACAGGCCGAGAAAGACAGGGACGCAGCCAACGGCGGCAAGCAGGCCGCTGAAAAGGCACTGACCGACTACAAGGCCCAGCAGACCCAGAAAGACACCCACGCAGCCAAGGAAGCCAAGTTCCGGGAGTTGCTGAAGTCCGCCGGGGTGCTGGACAAGTATGCAGATCGGGTCGTGCGGCTGTCTGGCGAGGATATCGACAAGCTGGAGCTGGACGATAAAGGCGAGGTCAAAGACGCCAAGAAGCACACCGACAGCCTGAAAGCTGATTGGAGCGACTTCGTAGGCACTACGACCACCATCGGCGCAAAGGTGGACACTCCGCCCACCAATACCGGCTCCAAAATGACCAAAGACCAAATTTTTGCAATCAAGGATTCTACCGAACGGCAGGCCGCGATTGCAGCAAATATCGACCTGTTCAATGGGACAGGCGATGGAAAGGACTAACTTATGCCTGCAAAAACTAATACTGTGATGGCCGCTGACATTCAGACCACTGCACGCGAGATCGACTTCGTGACCCGCTTCGGCCGCAACTGGGAACATCTGCGCGACATTATGGGTGTCACCCGCAAGATTGAGATGCTTCCCAACACGGTGCTGAAGAGCAAGTATGCACAGGGCGCCCTGCAGGACGGAAAGGTTGGCGAGGGTGAGGAAATCCCCTACAGCAAGTACACCGTCAAGACCAAGGACTATGAGAAGATCACCCTCGAAAAGTGGGCCAAGGGTACGACCGCTGAAGCCATCCTCGAAAACGGTTACGAGAACGCTGTTCAGATGACCGATGACGAAATGCTGAATGACCTGACCGCTGATGTGGCTGGTCGCTTCTACAAGTACCTCAATACTGGCACCTTGAAAGGCACCTCTAAGACCTTTCAGGAGGCAATGGCAATGGCAAAGGGCCGCGTCCTGAACAAGTTCAAGACTATGCACCGTACTGCTACCGATGTTGTGGCGTTCGTGAATGTCCTGGACGTGTATGAGTACCTGGGAACCAGCGCCGTTATCAACGAACAGAGCGAGTTCGGCTTTAACTACATCAAGAACTTCATGGGTTACAAAACTGTTTTCCTGCTGGCAGAAACCGAAATTGCACGCGGCAAGGTTATCGCCACCCCTGCGGACAACATCGTTCTGTACTACGTCAGCCCCACCAACTCCGACTGGGCTCGCGCTGGCTTCCGCCTCACCACAGACAGCAAGACCGGCATTGTGGGCGTGAACACTCGCCCCGACTATGACACCTTTGTCACCGTTATCACCGCAATCATGGGAATGACGCTGTTTGCTGAATACATCGACGGCATCGCAGTTGAGACCATTACCCCGGCCGAAACGGTCTGACCTGCAAGGGGGTGACTTTGCATGACCGTCCCCGAGCTGTGCGTTTACACGCACAATTTTTTTGACCGGGCGGACGACCCCATTGCCGGAGAGTTCGCCTTTCAGCCAGACACCGTGCCCACCGGGGTAGTGCCGGGGCAGTATTTCCTTGTGTGCGGATCCATCTTCAATGACGGCGTGCACAAGGCCGGGGACGGCGATCTGACCGCCGAGACCTTCAACGGCACGGTGCAGCCCATGCGCGTGCCGCCTGATTTTGTGGCACTGGCTGAAAAAATCGACGCATACGACAAGGCGCTCCCGTCCGGCGGCGTGTATGTGTCCCAGTCCTTTGCCGGGTGGTCTGGGACGATGGCTACAGGAGCGGACGGGCTGCCAGCAGACGGCAAGGCAAAGTTCCGGGCCGAGATCAACCAGTGGAGGAAGATGTGACATGGTCAATCCGTTCGCTGCATCCACCGTGATGCAGAGCTTTACCCAAAAATACCGCTTTCAGACCCGCAGCTATGAGCCGGACGGCGTGGGCGGCTTTGTGTCCGGCTGGCAGGACGGCCCAGAGTTTGAGGCCGTGGAGCGCCACGACACCACCGTGGAGGCACAGGTGGCAGAGCAGGCCGACACGGCATCCACCTATACCCTGCTGGTCAACACCGGCGTTCCGCTGGCCTTCCCGGACTACATCAAGCGGGTGGACGGCGGGCAGACTTTCCAGATCACCAGCACGGCAGATGAGGGCAAAGCCCCGCCGGAATCCGGCATGGGACTGCGGGCCGTCAAGTGCAAAAAGGCGGTGCTGCCTTGATGGGACCGTCTGAGAGCATCAACCGGGCGCTGAACACGTTTTTCAACGGCTTTGGAATCCCGGGCTATCTGGAAGATAACATCCCTCCTGCCGCTTCACTGCCCTACCTGACCTACAAGCCCACCATCCCCGGCGGGTGGAACAAAACGGCATCCTTCCACGCCCGGCTGTGGTACCCAAGCAAGGGCGGCAGAGCCCCCATTCTGCAAACCGAAGATACGATCAGCGCAACTCTCGCAAATGGCTTGACCATCCAATGCGAGGGCGGCGCTATTCTTTTGGACAAAGACGGTAAAGATTGGGCACAGCCACTCAACAATACGCCTGAAGGGTATCTGTGCGAATACCTTATTTTTGAGCTTACACGGCTTATACCGTGAGTAAAGGAGCAATATGGCAAGAAAATTTTCCAAAATTTCGCAGAAAGCGTTTGAATCCATGCAGTTCAACGCAGGCATCGTGGTCAACAAGTTTGATGTAACCGGCGAGACCGAAGTTCAGGACGCAGACATTATTACTGCCACGACCGGCGGCATCACCGCGACCTGCAAGGCGAACTTCACCGATCTTGGCGAAGACGTGGACAACGCCCAGAAGAACACCGCAGAGCTGATGCAGATTGAGAGTTACGACTGCACGCTGGCTTTTACGGCCCTGAATGCCACAACGGACGTTATCAAGATGGCGATGGGCGCTGCGGATGTGAGTGACAAGAAGGTCACACCCCGCATGATGCTGAATCCCACCGCCAGCACCGGCGACTTCAAGGACATCTGGTGGGTTGGAGACACGCTGGATGGCGGTATGGTTGCAGTCCGGCTGATGAATGCACTGTCCACCGGCGGTTTGACCCTGAAGACGACCGACAAGGGCAAGGGCAACATTGCAGTCACCCTGACCGGCTGCCCCCGTCTGGGCAGCGACGTGGTGCCCATGGAGTGGTACTACAGCCCCAAGGCCGCAGCATAAGGAGGACATCGTATGAAATTTTTGACAGAGCTGCCCGATGAAGAGTTTCTCCGCCACTGCTGGCAGATCGCCGATGTGGCGGAGGAGGTCTTGGAAAAATCCAAGATCATGGAGCTGCGCAAGGTTCTGCCGGTCCTGACCGGCGAGGAAACGCCGGAGGAGCTGGAACAGAAGAAGAAGGAGCAGGCAAAAAAGAACATCCAGGCTATGGCAAAAAGCTTGCTGTTCGACAATGCCGATGCCACCGCAAAGCTGCTTCCGCTGCTCTATGAGCCGGACGTGGATGAAAACGGGGTGGTTGAAAATATCGGGCCGTTCAAGAAGATGCGCGCGGTGAAAGAGCTGCTGAACAACGATGATGTGATGGATTTTTTGCTCTGGTGTCTGCCGTTGGTGCTGGCGGGTACAGACGCCTGATTTCTTCCATCAGCCCGGACGTGCTGCGGCTGTTTGGCAGGCCGTACATTTTGCAGCACTGCCTGAACGCTTTGCGGCAAGAGCGCATCACACTCAGCTATCAGGCGTACATGACGGACGCTCTGGCGCACCTTATAGGCGCAGAAGAGCGGTGGTACGACATGGTGGCCGGGCTTGTGGAAAAAAGCCCACAGCCGCCGCAGCCGTCCGCTGATGAAGTGATAGCACGCATTAAAAATGGCTTGAACGGGGGTGATGGAACCTGAAACTTTTTGAATTGAGCGCCACCCTCGGGCTGGACGACAGTGCCTACCGGCAGGGAATCCAGAATGTGCAATCCGAGACGAAAAAGACCGTTTCTTCGCTGTCAGGAGAGTACAGCAAGGCCGCAAAGGCCGTAGTGGAGCTGACCAGACGTTACAACGAATCGGTGGGCAAGACCGGCAAAGCGTCCTCTGAGACCAAAAATCTCAAGACCATGCTGGCGCAGGCAGAAGCGCAGCTCAGGGCAACCACGACCGCGCTAAAAGCTGCAAACAACAGCATGGATGGCTTTGCCAGCTCCACAGATAAGGCATCCGGCAAATCTCTGGCCAACGCCATTACACAGGGCACGGTCATGGCGAACGTCTTCTCGAAGCTCGGCTCCGCTGCACTCAGTGCCGCAGAGGGGTTCATCTCTTCCGGCATCGAGTACAACGCCCAGATCGAGAGCTACACTGTTGGGCTTACCAATATGCTTGGTAGCGCAGAAGCTGCACAACAGGCAATTGACCAGATCCAGCAGGATGCAGCACGCACGCCGTTCAGCGTGGAAGCTCTTACACAGGCAAATCAGCTGCTGATCGGCGCAGGTGAAAACGCCACCTACGCTGAAAAAACGATCATGGCGTTGGGCAATGCCGTATCGGCTACAGGCGGAAGCAATGCGGAGCTGTCCCGTATGGCAGCCAACTTACAGCAGATTGCCAATGTCGGCAAAGCCTCCGCAATCGACATCAAGCAGTTTGCTTATGCCGGCATTAACATTTACGGTCTGCTGGCCGACTACACAGGCAAGTCCACCGCCGAAGTGCAGAAAATGACTATCAGTTATGATCTGCTGACGCAGGCTCTGCAGGCAGCTTCCGAAGAAGGTGGACGCTACTACGGCAGCATGGACACCCAGAGTCAGACCATGAATGGTCGAGCGTCCACACTGAAAGACAACGTCAAACAGCTGGCTGGCCTTATGACAGGTGATTTGTCCAGCGGCGTCGGCGTGGTGATCTCCAATCTCAACGATCTTGTGGTCAAGGCACAAGAAGCCTACAAAACCGACGGCTGGATTGGTCTTGCGGGCGCAATTACTGGGTTGAGCGGCCCGATTTCGTCCGTCAAATCCTGGTTTGAGGGCTTTGCTTCCAGTGCCTCCACCTGGCTGGACAAGCTGAGCTATAAGCTCAACCGTTTTCTGGGGAAAGCGGCCACAGCGGATTACGACACATACGAGGAGTATGCAGACGCAAACCTCCGCCAAAGCAACCGTGACCGATTACGGCAGCAAGCTCTTGCAGGCGTTGGCGTCAGCAATAAGAGCTGGTCCCAGCGGCAGGCGGAGCTTGCTGCGGCGGCGGGAGACGGTGGGAGCAGCATTACTACAAGCCCATCCAGTGCAGCCGGCAAAAAGAAGTCATCCGGTTCTAAATCCACCACCGAAACGGTCATTTCGTCCATTTCCAGCACGGCCACGACCACCGCACAGAATGCGCTTGGCACCGTGACCACCAGCATCCAGACCCTTACAGAGAAGGTCAAGGACAGCTCCGGAAAGATCAAAGACCGCATCACCGAGACCACCACCACGACCGGCAAGGAGATGGTGAACGGTGTTGCCACGACCTTTAAGCAGGTCGAGACCAAAGTCAACGGCACGGTCACAAAGGTCACAAAGACCTATGACGACATGTCAAAAACGCTGCTGGGCACCTTTACCAACGTCTCGGAAACCACCTTTGACGGAATCACCACAAAGGTGCAGCAGGCGGTGGAAAAGTACGCGGACGGCAGCGAGCATATCAAGAAGACTGTCACAGAGACCGGCCAGCGCATCGGCGAGAATGGCGCGGAGACCTACGAGAAGATCATCACCTACATCGACGGCGTTCAAGATAAGGTGAACGAGACCTCTACTCTTATCGACAAGAGCGTAAAGGGCACCCAGAGCCGCATTGACCAGCAGCTGAGCGAGGCTTCCGGCCAGCTGGATAAGGGCATTTTTGGGCTGGTAAAAAGCGCCTTTAGTGATGCCAAAAACGGTGACTGGGGCGGTCTAGCTCTGGATTTTGTCAATTTGATCTGGGGCGAAGTATCGCAGGATCAGCGTGACGTGATCTCTAAGTGGCTTGTGGACGCGCTGACCGCGGTCAATGAGGGCTATTCGGGCGGTGGAATCAGCAAGGCGCTGGGGTCTATCCAGAGCATCTTCACAAACGGCATTACTGCCGGAGTGGATGGCGCCACTACGTCTGTAAAGGCGTTCTCTGAGATCGTGCAGGGCCTTGCAAGCTCCGGCGGCGTGGGCGGAGCGCTAGGCGGCATCGTCCAGAGCTTTTCCGGCATGGCAGGCGGCATCACCTCTGCACTGGGCGGCATCGTGTCCTTTGTGACAGCGAACCCCGTCCTTGCCCTGATCCTGGGCGTGGGTGCTGCGGGCGCAGTCGCTGGCGGCATCGGCCTTGCTATGTGGATGAACAAAAAGAACGACCAGCAGCCCGTCAGCCACTATCAGAGCCCCTTTGACAAGACCGGCGTGTACGACAGCCTGAGCGAGTTCTCCACCCGCTCTGCCATGCAGTACCGCGTTACCGGCCAGCAGTCCATTGTTGACCGGCAGACCAGCATTCTGGAACGCATCGAGGGGATGCTGGACGAGCATCTGCCAGACATCGGCAAGGGTCAGGTAGTCATGGATTCCGGAGAGCTTGTGGGTGTTTTGTCTCCGCGCATGGCAAATAATGTGGATCTGCACATCGGTGTTGCAGTGACCCGGAAAGCGAGGGGCGTATAATGGCAAAGCTGCAAGGCGCAAAAATCGGCGATTACCACACCCTCACAGACTGGGGTCTGTATCTCAAAGTTGGCAGCCCGAAGATCAGCGATGCAGAGGTAGACGAGCATCTGGTGCAGGTGCCCGGCTCTGATACGCTGCTCAACCTGACGGATGCACTGGATGGCCGCCCGCACTACAAAAAGCGTACCATCACCATGGAGCTGCTGTGCAGGGCACCAAAAAAGACCTGGCCGAATCTTTACAGTCAGATCGCAAACGCCATCCATGGCAAATGGCTACAGTGCAAATTCGACGATGACCCGTCTTTCTATTGGGAGGGGCTGTGGAGCGTGTCTATGACACGCAACAGGTTTTCCAGTGCATTCACCATCACGGGCACCTGCGACCCCTTCAAGCGCAGTGTATACGACGGCTCTGATGACTGGCTGTGGGATGACCTTGTATTTGATACAGCAATTATCCGCAATTATACGGATATCCAGCTCAAAGCCAAAGAGGACATCACCGTAACCGTCACCGGTGCACCAAGAGCGGCCGGTATCTACTTCAAGCGCAGCGAGGATGCCGCCGACATTGCGGTGTCTCTCAATGGCCTTGAAGTTGGCATCCTTGCAAAGTCTACAGAGTGGCAGTACATTGAGGGCTTGCATATGCCGGATGGCGTTGTAGGTACTCTCATCTTTGCGGCGTCTGCGGATTGCAGCATCAGCATCCGATATCTAGGGGGCAGCTTATGAGCTATAAAGTTTATGCAGGCGTCCAGACCGGCGTTGACGTGTGGGAGACAAAGACCTGCATTTACGACCCAACAGACTACACGGACACAAAAAAGCTCATCAGTCCAACTCTGACACGGGAGGTGGGCAAGGCCGGTAGCTTGGAATTCACCCTGCCGCTTGGCAATGTGGCTCACTCAGCTTTGCAAAAAATGCGCACGACCGTGTCCGTAGAACAAGACGGTGCGCGCATCTGGGAGGGCAGGCCCATGAGCCATGAGCAGGATTTTATGCTGCGTCAAAAAGTCTTTTGCGAGGGAGAGCTGGCCTACCTCAACGACAGTTCCGTTGCGCCATATACAGCCAAAGACGTGACAATCAAGCAATTTCTTTCGTTCCTGCTGGAAAATCATACCGGCATGGTGGACGCATACAAGGCGTTTACCTGTGGAAATGTTGGCTTTCCGAGCACAAGCGTGGTGGTTCCAGAACTGCATAACTGCGTGATGAAACTGGACCACATGGCAGGTACTCCGGACAGTGACGGCGATTATATGTATGAATATGGACTTTATACCTCATCCGGCGTTCAGCTTGTGAGCCAATATGAAGTTGGCTTCTCGGATGACGACACGGCCCCGGATCCATCTGCGTACAGATGGACGCTGAACGTAAAGTATGAAGCCTCTTCCATTGACGGACAGATTTGGCGCACTGGAGAAGGCCTTTTTTCCGTGAGCGTAAACGTGGCTTTATCCTTGGATGGGGACGGCCAGACGCACGAAGCCACGCAAAGAACGGTTACGCCGGATATCACATGCGCTACGCACTCAAAATCATTTCCGCCTGAGACGGAATACAATCTCAAAGACACGGTCTCAAAAAAATGGAAAATTGAAAAGCAGGGAGACGGTTATGCCGTCCTGTTCAACGGTACAGCCCTGCCGGATTCTTCCGTGGTCCGTTACGATTCTGCGCCACGGTACACCTTTGGCGACGGACAAAATTTTGGCGTTACATGGGATGTCATCCAAAATGAGCTTGTGGATGTGTACGGCGGGTATCTGATCGTCCGGCACGAAAACAGGGCCAGGTATCTGGACTACGTCCGGGAAGTGCAGGAGAAAAACGGGCAGCCCATCGCATTCGGCACAAACCTGCTCGACCTGAACAGCTACGTCAAAGCAGAGGATATCGTCACCCGCGTCATTGCCGTCGGAAAAAAGAAATCCGGTTGGTTTTTGTGGAGGCATGAAAGCACGATCACCGCCACCGCAAACGACACTGCGGCCCAAAAGCTCTTTGGCATCATCACAAGGATCATCGTGATCGACGGCACCGCCAGCACGACACAGTCGCTTCTGGATGCCGCCAACGCGGAGCTGTCCAAAAACTTGCGTTATCTCGACGGAATCACGGTAAAGGCTGTGGACCTCAAGGATGCCGGTGTGGATATCGCCCGCCTTGGCTTTGGCAAGATGACACACATCTACTCCAACCCGCACGGGGTGAACACCTGGCTTTTGTGCTCTAAGCTTGTGGAGCCTTTGGACGCGCCGGACAAAAAAGAATTCACGCTGGGCATTGATTTCTCCAGCGTCAGCGACTTGCAGGCCCTGAGCGCACGAAAAGCCAGTGACGCCTATGACCTGAGCCGCTCGCTGAAGGGCTATGCATCCGCAAAGGGGTGATAAATTGGATAAGACATTTGACGAAGCGATTTCCGAAGTCCGCAATGCAGAGCGCGGCGTGGAAGTACGGGAAGCCCTTGCACAGGGCTTTGAGTATGTGAAGCAGTATGGCGAGGCTGTTATCGCGCGGCAGGAAGAAGCCGTTCAGAGTGCGGAAATAGCCACAAACGCGGCGGCAACTGCCACAGCACAGGCCGCCGCAGCAGCCCAGACAGTCAAAGACGCCACTGCAAACGCCATAAGCGCAGCGCAAGAGCAGGCAGGTATTTCGACATCGAAAGCCGAGGAATCTGCTTCCAGTGCCGCAGGAGCAGCGGCCAGTCAAACTGCTGCCGCGTCTAGTGCATCTGCCGCAAAGGCCAGCGAGGAAGCAGCTGCAAAGAGTGCCGCCGACGCAAAGGCTATCGTGTCCACTGACACGACCCTGACTGTATCTGGTGCGCCGGCTGACGCAAAGGCGACCGGCGACGCCCTGGCTCAGAGGTATACCAAGGACCAGGCCGACGCCAAGTTCGGCACGCCTTACAGCCTGCCGCCCGCTACGGCAGACCAGCTGGGCGGCGTGAAGGTGGGCGACTATCTGGACGTGGACGAGGACGGCACCCTCAGCGGCAAGACCCTCAATGACAAGATCGCTGCCGCCGTGGCGGTAAAGTCGGAGCCCCGGCTGGTGTGGAACCACTACGAAGAAACCGGAAAAAGGTGGAAGACCTACGATATCAAAATGCCAGACGGCCTGGACTACGTGCACGTCAAGACGAAATATAACAGCCCTACCGGCGGGTACGGCGAGGAAGTAGACATTGCAAAAGGCAGCACCGCCAATCATAACTACGGAAATGGCACTGGAATTTTCGCATCCAACACGACTTTCCAGACAAACGGGACCCTGCACTTTGCAACAGAATCGTCGACCGGCGGCTACACCGTAGAGATCTGGCTCACCGGCTACCACTACCCCACTCTTGCCGAACTGCTGACCGAGACCCAGGCCGCGCAGGCGGACACGGACGCCCTGGCGGTAGATCAGGAATACCGCGTCGCCCTGCTGGAGCTGGGACTGACCGACGACACCACCACTGACACCACCACATAAGGAGGTAAAAACTATGTTGTATCGTATCTGTAAACGCCTGATCGAGCGCGGCCAGACCGCTGGCCTTGCGGAAAAAATTGATGTTTTTTACGCACTCGGCCGCATCACCGAGGCCGAGTACAAAGAGCTGACCGAGCTGCTGGCCCAGCAGGAGACCACCCATGGCGCTTAATGCCTACTCTTGGGCCCGGGAGGTTGATCGCAATAAACAACACATTTTTGACCGCACTTTTTAACTTTTTGAGCCGGTTCTTTGCCGCTTTGGCGGAAGAACAGGCAGAACAGGAGGACACGATGGCATCTGTGACCGAGTGGACGGGAGCACCGCCCTACCGCTATATCGACGTAAGCCGGTATCAGGGCAACATTACACTGGAGGGCTGGAAGAAGGTCAAGGCCGCTGGCTATCAGGGCGTCATGCTCAAGACCGTCAGCACAAACCGCAGGCTCTCCAAGCGAGCGGACGGCCTGTACATCGACCCGACCTTTGAAGCAAACTACCGCAATGCAAAGGCGGCAGGTCTGGCTGTGGGCGTGTATTACTACACCTACGCCACCAGCGAGGCAATGGCCGATGCAGAGCTTTCCCTGCTGGCTGACGCCCTGCGTGGCAAGACGCTGGAAATGCCTGTGTCAGTGGACGTGGAGGACAACAAATTCAGGGTTCTTGGCAAGCAGGCATTGACCGACCTGACAGCCTACGCCCTGAAAAAGGTGGAGGACATGGGCTTTTATGCCCAGCTCTATACCTACACCAGCTTTGCTAAAACGCGCCTGTATATGGGCGGTGCTGCCCTCAGTCCCTACGACGTGTGGCTGGCCGACTACACAGGAAAGACACCTGCCGTGACCTTTGCCTACAACACCCACCAGCACACCAGTAAGGGCAGCGTCCCTGGCATTTCCGGCCACGTTGACCTCAATGTGACCACACGCAACTATCCGAAAATCATCTGTAAGAAGGGCCTGACCCGTCTCCGGGAGGGCAAATGACCGAAAAAGAAGCTCTCCTGTGGGTGCTTGGCATCCTGGGCAGCCTGTGCGCTGCTGCCATCACCATCGACAAGGTGCTGGAAATTATCCACAAGTACATCAAAAAGGCGCAGGAGCCGGACAACGCGCAGAACAAGCGGCTTGACGAAATGGACAAGCGCTTGCAAACGCTAGAAACGGGCTATGCACAACATTCTTTGGCGCTTGGGCGCGATTTGTCCCGTTTCGGGGAAATCGACGAAGTAAACCGCCTGACGCTTGAAGCCGTTCGTGCCCTGCTGGAAGCACAGCTGACCGGAAACAACGTGCCCGCTATGCAGGCCAGCAAGGAAAAAATTGATAATTACCTCATGGAAGGAGTAACAAAACATGGAAGCAATGTTTAACTTTATCCCCACCCCTGTCGCCCTGGTGCTGATGGCCCTGGGCTTTGTCTCTCTGGCCATAGGTGCCATCCGCTTGGGCTATAAGCAGTACGTCAAGCAGTGGGCGCTGGAGCTGGTGACCCTGGCAGAAAACAGCATCATGGGCAGCGGTCAGGGTGCCAAGAAAAAGGCGCAGGTCTTTGCGGCCCTCCGCTCCGCTCTTCCGGACTGGCTCAAGCCCATCATCACCGACGAGGTGCTGGATGCCGTCATTGAAAAGGCTGTGTGGATGATGAAAAAGGCACTGGCAGAAAAGAAGCCTACCATCAACAAGGAGTAATTTATGATCGAGCAAAGCGTATCTCTCGCATCCAATGGCGTCGTCAAAGTGCCGGGCTATGAGCAGCTGGTGCGCTTTGGCTACACCAAGAACCGGGGCGTGTACCGCCTTTCCGTCACCGCCTCCGGCGAGTGGGAGGGCCTGACCATCCGGGCTTTTTGGCACGCTCCGGGAGATGATCCGCAGTCCAGCCTTGTGGTGGACGGAGCAGTGGACGTGCCCGCCAGCGTGACCGCACAGCCCGGCAATGGCTGCATTACCTTTGAGGGCAGCGACGGCACCAAGACTGTGACCAGCGCAGACCTGCGGTATCGTGTCAGCGCCAACAGCGGCACGGAGGACGGCACCACGCCGGAACCGGGCACCCCTGCATGACAGCAGCTGGTGGATGCCGTGCACACCGATGCCGCCGCCGCAGAGCAGGCCAAGACCGATGCACAGACGGCAGCACAGCAGGCCGGGGCATCTGCCAAAAAGGCCGGGCAGAGCGCCAAGCAGGCCGCTGACAGCCTGAAAGCGCTCAAAGACGGCATCGCTAACGGCAACTTTAAGGGCGACAAAGGCGACAAGGGCGACACTGGCCCCATCGGCCCGGTCGGCCCGCAGGGTGAGACAGGCCCTCAAGGCCCAACAGGCGCTACCGGAGCCATTGGTCCGCAGGGTGAAACTGGGCCGCAAGGCAAGCAGGGCCCGCAAGGCATTCAAGGCGAGCGTGGCCCGCAGGGTGCACAGGGGCCGCAGGGCGAAAAAGGTGATACCGGACCGCAAGGCCCTAAAGGCGACCCCGGCCCTGCCGTTGCACTGGACACCACCCTCACCCACGAGGGCGAAGCCGCTGAAGCAAAAGCCACAGGTGACGCGATCAGCGCAGTCAAGACCCGGCAGAACATCCTTACAGGCAGTGAAACAGGCAACCCCATCAGCGTTGACGACGCTTTTCCTGCACCCTTGTGCGGCCTGACCGTGTACGGTCGGAGCACGCAGGACGGCACACCCACACCGGATGCACCTGTGCCTATCGTGAGCGCAGGTGACAGCGGGAGCGTGGAGGTGAAAGTAACGGGAGCAAACATGCTAGAGGGCACTAAACCCGGTGTGAAATCGACCGTATACGGAATAACTTACACTACCTATGAAAATGGTTTTTTAATTACTGGTACGGCTACCAACAATTTTTCCATACTCCTACACGATGATAGTAAATACCGTTTAACTCATGGTATTTACTACCTAACGGCTAAGGGGCTAAGTCCTTCTACTGTGCTCAACTTCTATTTCATCAATAAATTTAACTCTGATATGCAAAACCAGAAAGTAACGCTTAACAGAGACGTGGAGTTTTCACTCCGCCTGCAAATCTCAAAAGGTGCAACATTAAATACCACTGTTCAGGCGTCCTTAACAAGAGACAAAACTACCACCTACTCTCCCTACCGTGAACAGCTCCTCACCCTGCCCACTCCCACTGGTCTCCCCGGCATCCCTGTCACCTCTGGCGGCAACTACACTGACCAAAGCGGCCAGCAGTGGGTGTGCGACGAGGTGGACTTAGAAAGTGGCATGCGGGTGCAGAGGGTGGATAAAGCGGCTTTCGACAGCACCAAGCCGTTGGCTGAGCAGAATGCAATACTCGCCACCCCCATCGAAACTCCGCTCACCCCTGCCGAAATCGCCGCCTACAAAGCCCTCACCGCTTACGGCCCTGACACGGTGGTGCAGGCTGGTGATGGTGCAGGCATAAAGCTGGACTACCAGCGGGACGTGAACATCGCAATCAAACGCATTGAGGACGCAGTAGCGTCCATGACAACGACCTAAAGGAGGACTGACTATGGGTATCAAAAGCAGATCTCGCCATGACCTGACCCTGCGCTCCATCAAGCGGGAGATCGCCGCAGGGCGTGATGTGGCATACTGGCTGGACAAAGCGTACACCCATCTGGACAACGGCCTGCTGACGGAGGACGACATCGCAGAGGTGGAAGCCCTTGCGCAGGCGTACTACGACGCTCTGGATGCGGAGGACAAGGCAAACGCTGAGGAAAACACGCAGTAAGGAGGATATCATGGCAAGCACTACATACGAGCAGAAACGATTTTGTGAAATTAAGAGATGCGACAAAATCGACCTTTTCGGTAACGTCCCCGTAATGGTACGCAACGCTGGACAGCTGCCGCAGCCTTTCTGGCTCGGTGCTGCCTGTGGCGGCGGCTCGTGTAGTGCTGCCACTGTGCCTGCAAGGACTTGACCGACAGCAGATGACCGCCGCCATTAAAAGCGCACCGCTTGGGAGGGTAGACCGTAAGATAGCCTTACTGCGGTACGTTGAGCGGCTCCCGCTGCCGGACATTGCAGCACAGACACATTACAGCCGGACGGCGATAAGCTACCGGCTGAAAGGCATTGAAAAAATGCTGAATGCGTGATATAATATTTGTACCGTCCGAAGTAGCGTACACACACTTCGGAGAAATGTGTACAGAGAGCCAGCGGAAGAACGTTTACCCGCTGGCTTTTCTTTTGGCACGAATTGTGGTATAATTATCTCAACAAATCCACCCGGCCTCTCGAAGAAGCACAACAGGGTGGATATTTGCCAGCTAGCCCAGTGCTTTATCTGGGAATGAAAAAAGCGGTTGCCAGATAGGCGCCGACCAGTCTCCCGCCCGCCTACTTATAGTGCGTACCATGCGGGAGACGCATAAAACCCCCGGTGTTCCGTTTGGAGCATCGGGGGTTTTTCTATTTTTTCTCTTTTTTGAGTTCTTCGAGACGTCTTGCAAGCTCTTCTTCCCATCCCTCATGTTCTTTTAGAAATGGGGCGTATATCAGCTCTTCAGCTGCTTTGCGGGCAGCAACGGCTTCCTCGATTGTGTTATAGCTGCCGAGATGGTACTGCTTCCGCCGAAAATTGATATATGCACGCCATCGACCGTGGCAGTCTTTGCACACACCATTCACGCCAGAAGTGGAGTTCTTGTTGATATGACCTTTGACCCTTGTGCGAATCGACATGAGGGAAGAGCCGTCCGAGTAAGCGGTGCTGTGAATTGTCTCAGCTTTCTTTCCGATATCCCTGTTGCAATCTGCGCAATGCTGGATCAGAGGGAGCCTTGTAAGTTTTACAGTAGTTTCCTTCCCGCACTTCGGGCAAATGGAACGGCACAGAAAGCAGCCTGACCTCTTTTCAAGTAAAACTTCCAATACTTTCCATCCGTTAATGCTCTGCCCCTCTTTTTTCTTTGCCTTTCGGAAAGCGTTTTCCGTCATGGATGGCTTTTGCCCTCGATTCGCGCAAGACAGACAGCTGCGGCTTTTGCCAAGACGCAGGGAGCTGTCATACACGTCTTTTACCACTCCGCACTCACACTGGCATGTGTAGTAGTGCGGCTTTTCAGACGGCGCAAGTACCGTCCACTTTCCAAAATGCTTTCCAGTCAAATCTTCTGCCATAACATTTTCCTCAGATCAATCCGTAGTGCTCTGCCAACAAAAAGCGGAGATACACAGGGCACGCACGCTTCTCGCCGCACCAGTCCTGTACAGTGCGAAGCGGGATGCCCACCTGCTTTGCAAAAGCGGTCTGACTGTGTCCGGAGGCCTTGACCATTTCCCGCACGTTCATGCGGGAAACATCCCAGAGATGGGACAAGCGGACGGTCTCGGCGTCCAGATCAAGGTGCCCTTCAAAATCGTCCGAGATGCTGAGGGTGACGTTACCGAGAAAAACTTCTTTCGGCTGCTTGGCAGCCATGCCAAAAAGTTCTGCATTGCTGTACATGGTTGACTTCCTTTCTTTCAGATGGTAATATATTTGCGTACCTCCATGGTGCGTCTTTCACAAAATCCCCTGTCAGATGTTGCGAGCATCCGGCAGGGGATTTTTTATTTACAGGTCAATCCACTCTTCTTTCTCTTTGAGCGTCTCGACGTACTGGGGGTAGATGTCGCTGATGATGACGTCCTTCTCCATGTCGTCCAGTTCGCCGCTCATGAGCGCTTCGGACTGCTCATTGGTCAAGTGCATGTCCGCTGTAAACGTATCCGTTGCGTGATCACGGCAGTGCAAAACCTCACCATCGCAGCCGATGTGAGCGTAAATCGTCCAGACGGTTTCGTCTGGCTCCCACTGCTGCCAGTCCATGGTCTTGTATTCGTCAGGCTCCACCTCGGTGCCGTTCTCCATGACCTTTGCGGCGAACTCTTCAGCGTTAAGGATCTTCATATTTTTTTACCTCCATGTTGTTGTGTGCTTGTGTCTTTCACTGTCTTTATTATACACGCGTTGCGTGCAATTGTCAAGACTTTTTTGAAAATTTTATACGCGTTGCGTGCAAATGCTTGAGCGCTCATACAGCCCTGTGCTGTGTGGGCGCTTTTTTATTTGTCCTTCGTTGCGCGTTCGTTGTCTCTCCCAGCGGTTTAAAAAAGTACACTGGGCACAAAGGGAGGGGGTGCCATGTGTGGCACAGGTTTAACCCGAACCCGCGTGGGAGCAGTGTCGGGGACTGCGTAGTGCGGGCGGTAGCTGCGGCCACCGGTCAGAGCTGGGAGCGGGCGTATATTGCGCTGGCGCTCACCGGCTACGCCATCGGCGATATGCCCAGCGCCAACCGCACATGGGGCGCGTACCTCCAAAAGCAGGGTTACAAGCGCCGCATGGTGGAAGCAGACTGCACCACCTGTTACACCGTGGCAGATTTTGCCCGGGAGTACCCCCGCGGTGTGTATGTACTGGGCTGCTCCGGCCACGTTCTGGCCGTCATCGACGGCAAGTGGTGGGACAGCTGGGACAGTGGCGCAGAATGCCCGATTTACTACTGGTATAAGGAGGAGTAAACGATGCCTTACAATCCGTATGCGTATCAGATGCCGACATACTACGGCCAGCCAATGCCGGACAACCTCACTCAACTCAGGCAGGGAGTGGGCTATCAGTCTCCCATGATGCAGCAGCCGACAGCACAGACAGCACAGGCTACGCCCTCCATCATCTGGGTGCAGGGAGAAGAGGGCGCAAAAGCCTATATGGTCGCCGCAGGCAACAGCGTACTACTGATGGACAGCGAAAACAGCGCTTTTTATATCAAAAGCACCGATGCAAGCGGTATGCCGCTTCCTCTCCGGGTGTTTGACTACAAGGAGCGCACCACGGCGACAAAAATGCCCCCTCAGACGGCGCAGCAGCCCGGCGGGGAGTTTGTCACCCGAGCAGAGTTTGACGCTCTGGCAGCCCGCTGTGCGGCGCTCGAGAAGCAAGAGCCTGCAAAACCTGAAACGGAGGTCAAATAAGTATGGCAAACCCTCTTTTTAACGCACTGGGCGGCGGTATGCCCGCCATGCCAAACCCTATGGGTCAGTTCGGGCAGATGATGCAGCAGTTCCAGCAGTTCCGTGCAAACTTTCAAGGCGACCCGAAAGCAGAGGTGCAAAAGCTGCTGCAATCCGGCAAAATGTCACAAAACCAGCTGAACCAGCTGCAGGCGATGGCGCAGCAGTTTCAGCAGTTCCTCCATTAAGTCGTAACCGTGGCCACGGTTCAAGCATAAAAATCATTCAAAACACACGAAAGGAGTACAAAAATGTCTCTTTCTTCCGATTCTGCGGTTCTGACCATGCCCGTTCAGCCCGCAAACACCAACGGCGGCAACGGCTTTGGCTTTGGCAATGATGGCGCATGGTGGATCATCATCTTGTTCCTGTTTGCCTTCTGCGGCGGCTGGGGCGGCAACTGGGGCGGCAATGGCAACACCGGTGCCAGCGTCGTTGACGGCTACGTTCTGACCTCCGATTTTGCCAACATCGAGCGCAAGATGGATGGTATCAACAACGGCATGTGTGATGGCTTCTACCAGCAGGCGCAGCTTGTCAACGGCGTGCAGCAGACCGTGAGCAACGGCTTTATGTCCGCAGAGATCAGCCGCGCAAACCAGCAGGCGGCGTTCATGCAGCAGCTGTTTGCCATGCAGATGCAGCAGCAGGAGTGCTGCTGCGAGAACCGCTCTGCCATTCAGGGCGTCAACTACAATCTGGCCACCCAGTCCTGCGAGACCCGGAACACGGTGCAGAACACCACCCGGGACATCATCGACAACCAGAACCAGAACGCCCGCGCCATCCTTGACGCCCTGACCGCACAGCGCATCGAGGCAAAGGACGCAAAGATCGCCGAGCAGGGGCAGCAGCTGTTCGCAGCACAGCTGGCGGCATCTCAGGCAGCCCAGAACGAAACGCTCAAGGCCTACATGAGCGGTCAGCTGGCCTACTACAATCCGCGCCCCGTGCCCGCATTCCAGGTACCCGCACCCTACCAGTACGGTAACTGCGGCAACGGTTGCGGCTGCAACGGTTGCGGCTAACCGAATAACGGCAACTGACTGCAAATTGTAGTCTGTTCAGCCCCTGAGCTGATTTTGCAAACCAGAGCGCCGGGGCAGTAGTCCCGGCGCTTTTCTATGAAAGGAGCCGATAAAATGGCTGAATTTAGCAACTCCAACACCGTCACTGTGGCGGCTGGTGAAAACCTCCCCCTGACCGAGACCGCAGTGAAAGCCCCCGCCTGCATCATGCACCGTGAGGGCAGCGGTCTCGTGACCCTGCGCGGTCTGACCAATCAATGCAAGGCGCGCTTCAAGGTAAGCTTTGGCGGCAATGTCGCCATTCCCACCGGCGGCACCGTGGGGCCAGTTTCCGTGGCGCTGGCTGTCGGCGGTGAGTCGCTGACCAGTGCGACAGCCATTGTCACCCCGGCGGCAGTCGAAAATTACTTCAATGTTTTCGTGGCCGCGTTCATCGAGGTGCCGCGCGGCTGCTGCGTAACCGTGGCGGTTAAAAACACCAGTACGCAGGCAGTCAGCATTGCAAACAGCAATTTGATCGTTGAGCGGGTAGCATAAGAAAGGAGATAAAGTCATGCTGGATAAACTGAATCATCTGAAGGATGAGATGTGCGACGAGCTCATGGAGCTGACCGACAAAAAGAACCGTTCCCCGGGTGATATCGAGATGATCGGCGAGATCGTGGATATCATTCTGGACATCCACCGCATCGAGGACTACTGCGAGGGCGGCGAGTACAGCCGTGCGGGCGAGTGGGAAGCTGACATGCGCGGGACCTTTGGCCATGATGCCGGAAACGGTTACAACCGGGGCAGCAGCTACGCCAACCGAGGCCGTCACTATGTGCGCGGGCACTACTCCCGCACGGATGGCCGTGAGCGCATGATCTCTGACATTGAGGAAATGATGCAGGACGCCACCGGCGCAGAGCGTGACGCCTACAAGCGGGCAGCTGACATCTTGCGCAATGCATAAGAAAGGGGGGCGGCAGGTATGGATATTGACGAGATCAATGAGCACATCCGCAAGCTCAAGTGCGAGGAAACCAGCTGGCAGAGTGTCAACAAACTTGCCGCCCTCTGCACTGTGCGGGACGAGCTGGAAGAAAAGCAGGCACCTGAAACGCAGGCCCAATCGCCGCCTCCCACGTCGTACCCTGCGGCATACTCCACAAAAGCAAATCCGCAAAGCGAGTTCGTGGAAGCGGCCAGCGCCGCGCCCTTTGGAGGCTTGATGGAAGTGCTTGATGAGCACATGAGCGCCATAAAGCTTGCATACCCGAAAGAGTATGAGCTGGTCATGCGGAAGATTTCTGACGTGATAAGAAACCAACAAGCGACCAACTTATAAAAATAAATCGTTATATCGAATAAATATATTGATTTGTAATCAGTGGGTTGCAGGTTCAACTCCTGTCACCAGCTCCAAGAAAAACCGCTCGGGAACATTGATTTCCGGGCGGTTTTTCCATGGGGCGAGTTTGTTGGAGAGATTGGTGCAGAAATTGCGATAAAATCTGTTGCAGATGGTTGACAAACTGCTTTGCGCGTGGTAATATATACAGGCAGTCCGCGCGGCGGACACAAAAGAATATGGGCGTGTTCCCGAGTGGCCAATGGGGACAGACTGTAAATCTGCTGCTTTCAGCTTCGGTGGTTCGAATCCACCCGCGCCCACCAAAAAAGTTCAACGTATGAAAGTGCGTTGAACTTTTTGTTTTGCACAATTTTCCGGCGGACACAGCGGGTGGATGAGAACAGCTGCGGCGGTCAGCTGGGTCTGCAGGGCGGTGGCGGCGGACTTCTCCCGGTTGATGTCCGCGCCGTTCTCCTGCATGAGCCAGTTCAGCTGCTCGTCGGTGATGCCGGGAATCTTGTTCTTCACATCTTCGCGTTTCATGGTGGAAACTCCTTTCAGGTTGTGTGACCACAGTTTTTTACACTGTTCGCTGTCAGTATTTGGTCTTGGGCGGGGTACGCACCGCCCGCTGCGTGGCACCGTCTGGAGGCATCGAACCTCCCACTTCCGGTTTTGGAGACCGGCGCTCTTCCCGAATGAGCTAAGACGGCATGAAAAAAGCACTGGGCAAATTTTGCACAGTGCTTTGGATGGGTAAACAAAAACCACGGTGCGTGTGCATCGTGATTCAATCAATAATTTCAAAGTTTCCAGCTGGATAAAGATAATCTTCGCCAGTGTCATCGACAACGCGATACCATCCGCGCTCTACGGAAAGGACTTTATAAATCTTGCCGTTGGTCAATTCCAGTGGGGATGTTTCGCCGATATAACGGACGGTATCAATCTTCGTCATATAGCCACCTCTTTACCTTGAATTTGACCTTTTCACTGCCATTCTGGAACCAGTGAACCTCTGCTTTCACCGCTTCGCCGTCGACATCCAGCCAGCCTTTCGCCTTACAGTGCTGCCAGTCCTCCGGTTTGCCGCCAAATTCGTCAGACAGACCCTGAGCAACTTCCTCACGCAGTGGATTTACGCTGCCTTTTCCGGCAAAAACCTGTGCATTCTGTGTTCTGGTTCCCTCAACAAAATAATATTCCTCTCCGGTGGATTTGTCAACAACAACGTAGTTTTTTGCCCTCGCACCGATTCCTCGGGAGATTTTGAAGTCGTTTGGAGTAATTTTCGTCGCCCACGCCGCTTTACTGCCCTCGCTCCTGCCGAACTTCGGCACGCTTACCCGTGCACTGTCCACACAGCCGCCGGTGGCCTGCGCGAACTCGGCAAGGCTCGCGGCTTTCAGGCGCACAGCGCTGTCGGTGGTGTCCACCCCGGCTTCCGTCTCGGCGAGATACCGTTTCTTCCACCTGCGCACATTGCGTTCTCTGGCACGCTGCATCTGGTTGATCTCGTACCGGGTGTATTGTTTGCCGTTGTACTCGATGTTCCGGGCGTTCAGCTCTTCCAGCTGGTCGCGGGTCCATGCGGGCGGGTCGCCCAGCTCCGGGAACACCGCAAAAAAGGTGTGGCGGCAGTTCCAGCCGCAAAGCCCAGCGCCGGTTCCGTAGCCGGTGGCCTGCTCAAAGTCCGGGTAATGCTTGCCCAGGTAGTCCACAGCCCCGCCCCGATGGAAGCGCCGACCCTGCCACTCGGCGTGACTGGGGCGGGCACCACCGTGGGCGCTGGTCTCAACGAACTCCACGTTCATTTCGTCCATGCGGGCTTCCTGCAGCTTGCCTGCGGTCTGGTTGACACCGGTCAGCACCGCCCGGCGGGCCGCAACTTCCAGCGAATCTGTGTGGCCGCTGGGGTAAGTGATCTCCGGCATCTCGTCTGCAAGGCTGTCCACAGCCTGCTTGACGGCGGTTTTGTAGTCAAAGGCACCTGTGGCCACCTTGCCCCAGGCGACATCCAGCGTGCGCTCAAAGGCCCCGGAGACGGTGTTGGCCGTTGTGGCCGTGAGGTTCCGCCATGTGCCGCAGGTCTGCCGGGCACCGGCGTTGAGCAGGTTGTTCAGGGCCGCGCTCTCTTCAAAGGGTGTGGGCTCGAGGTTGTAGTGGTAATAGATGGCATCTTCCCGCTCCATGGCTTCGGTGGCAGCCTCTTTGAGCAGCCTGCGGATGGTGGCTTCGCTCTTGCCGCTGTACTTTGCCAGCAGCTTGACCACGTTCTCCCGCACCGCCTCGGTCTGCTGGTAGCGCCACAACTGCCAGTCGGCCGTTTCGGTGAGGGTACCCATTTTGCCGATGCGCCGGGCGACATCCTGTAAGATCTCATCCTCGACCTGCTGCGCCAGCTGCACAAAGGCATCCGGCATGGCATCGAGGTAGCTCGGCGGCAACATCAGGCACCTCCGAAGGTGAGCTGCTCATCGGTCTGGCTGTCAGCCTTGGCCTCTGCCGCCCACTGGTGGGCCTCGTCCTCGCTCAGACCATACCGGGCGGACAGATACCGGCAGCGGGGCACAAGCCCTGCCAGAGCGTCCTCCCGCAGCTGTGCGGTGCGCTCCTGCTCGCTGACAATGTAGCTGTCGTCCCAGTTGACCGAGATGCTGGTGTCCGGGTCCACATCTGCACCCAGCAGGTTCTTTGCCGCCCACAGGATGGCCCGCAGAATGCCGATCAGTGCCGTCTCAATGGGGATCTGGTTTTTGTTGGCGTTCTGCACAAGGTCCTGTCGGCTGCCGGTGTACTCGGTGGCGGTGGCCACCTTGCCCAGCTCAAAACTGTAGCGGTGGCAGCCAAGCCCGCACTTGAAGCTCATCATGTCCAGAGCATCCTGCACGGCCCGGTGGTTGTCCTCGGTGCGCAGGTCGGGGTTGTACTCCCGCCATGCGGCCGGCTGGTCGATGCTGCCTTCCGGTGCGGGCAGCTCGTAGAAGATCTGGCGGTGAACGGCATCCGGCGGCACAGCGTGCTCCACACCGTCCTTGTCCACCCACTTTTTGCACATGGAGCGGTCATAGAAAATTTTCTTGCCGCCCAGGCGGAGGTCCTGCCGGTAGTTGTCAAAGGCGTAATCCGCCATCTGGGCTGCGTCCAGCGCCTCGGAAAAGACGCTCATACCCAGCCCCATGCCGCCGTCGATGTTTTTGGCGACAGCCGGGCTGAACAGGCTGAACCATGCCGGCGCGCCGGTGACCGTGATGTGCTCCACCATGCCCGGCGGGGTCTTGGCCTTGGCAAATTTCGGCGTGCCGGAAACATCGTCCATCACCTCGAACCATTCATTCGTGATGGTCCGTTCGCCGCCCTTGCAGGTGTGGGTCTGCAGATAGACCGCGGGCTTGCCCTCCATCATACACTCGGAGACAAAGGCCGCTTCGCTCACGATGCCCCGCTCCACCCGCAGAGGCAGGATGCAGGAAGCCGGGTCATAGTCCAGCTTCAGGCGAGTATCCGGGCCGGGGACAGCTTTCCCTTTCACGACAGTCAGGTTTTCGGCACTCAGCACAAAAGCACCGGTGCCGGACCAGTAGGCCTGTTCCACCAGAGCGTTGGCATTGCGCCAGAAGTGCAGCTCCCGGAGCAGGCCGCCCACCTGCTTTTTCCGCTCCGGCTTGGCGCAGCGGTACATGGCCAGGGCCGCGCCGGGGAAGGCGAAGATATAGAGCACAAACTCACCGGTGAAGCACCAGGTGCCCGCGGTGGAGAAGTGGGTGACAGTGGGGTCGGCCAGCTGGGCGAAGAAGATATTCTGAGCGCCGGCCACCACGGTGCCCGCCACCTCCATGGTGCCGCCCACGGCGGTCTGCCAGAAGGGCAGGTAGAACACATGGTGCAGGCCGAAGGGGATGAGCAGCCGCTTGATCATGCCGAACAGGAAGGTGCCGAAGTACCCGGAGCTGTAAACCAGCATGCCCAGGGCGTTGATGCCCTCCTGAATGGGCTGCCAGACAAAGAACATGAGGATGCCCACCAGAGCGAAGACCAGGGTGCTGATGATGGGGACGAACCGGGTGCCGCCGAAGAAGGAGAGCACCTGGGGCATCTGGACCTTATAGAACCGGTTGTGGAGCGCGGCCACGCCCAGGCCCACGATGATGCCGCCGAAGGCGCCCATCTGCAGAGAGGTGATGCCCAGCACCGAGGTGGTGGAGC
>ENA-OVGE01000459-OVGE01000459.1-human-gut-metagenome-genome-assembly--contig:-NODE-459-length-38970-cov-3.341976_pt1 | contig 38970 bp, 38 predicted proteins | sample MGYA00237769_ERZ505417 | MGnify/ENA primary metagenome ERZ505417 (study PRJEB26158, sample SAMN06016403) | human gut metagenome | biome: human gut; feature: ankylosing spondylitis patient; material... | reverse complement strand
GTTAATCCGAAAGTGATTGAAGCAGCGGAAGCTGAGCGTGTATTGGGAACCGGTATCGAGCGTGAGTACAACTTGGCAGCACTGTTGTCACGACCGAATGTATCTTATTACACGCTAATGTCGCTCAAGAAAAACAGCGGAGAGCTTGTGAGCGAAGAGCCTCTGACGGATGAAGCTCAGATTGAGCAAATTGAGATTGCTCTGAAGTACAAGGGGTACATTGAACGTCAAAAAGAAGAGGTGCAAAAAACGTTAGCACACGAAGAAATGGTCCTGCCTTCTGATCTCGACTACGATAAAGTGATCGGACTGTCGTTTGAAGTGCGTCAAAAACTCAAGGCAGTGCGTCCTGAAACGCTGGGACAGGCATCCAGAATTTCCGGTGTGACTCCGGCTGCGGTTTCATTGCTTCTTGTGTATTTAAAGCGTCTCAAGTGGGGTAATTAATTGTGGCGACGGAATTCCTAGCTTCAGAGATCCAAACAAAAGTACGCGATGAAATTCAGTTGGAACTGACAGAAGATCAGGCCGAAAAACTGGCTCGCTTTACATCGCTTTTGTTGCGTTGGAATAATGCGTACAACTTGACGAGCATCAAGAATCCGGAAGATGTGGTTCGTCTGCATATTGCTGATTCATTGACACTTGTCCAGCATTTCACTGATTTGGTCGGAGAGGTGAAAAATGTTCTGGACGTCGGCAGCGGGGGAGGCCTTCCGGCAATTCCTTTGGCGATCATGCGTCCTGATCTACAGATTACGATGGTTGACGCTGTTCAGAAGAAAACGATTTTTCAGAAGCAGGCTTGTGTCACGTGCCGGCTGTCCAATGTGGAGCCCATTCATGCACGTATTGAAACGCTGAAGAAAAAAACGTTTGAAGTGGTGACCAGTCGAGCGTTTGCCTCTTTAAAAGATATGGTGGAATTGACACGGGACATTCTGTCAGAAGACGGACGTTGGCTTGCAATGAAGGGTAAGTTTCCGGATCAAGAAATCGCAGAATTACCATCTGATATCGAAGTGGAGAAAAAGCTGCTCTTAACGCTTGGAAATGGAAAAATTGAACGCGTTTTAATTGTCCTCAAGCGTAAGAATGCTCAATGAGGTTGGTTTTGAGGTGATTTAAACGCGGTTTGGTTGAGCGAGCTAAAAATTTCCTTTTAAATCAATGGCTCATCATTAAATTGTCATGTAAAGAAGGTATACACAGCAATTTTTAGGACTCTGAACTCACAAAATGATCATGTTTGAATCCGAAATTGCCAATCTGTACACAGCGGCCATTATGGTCTTTGCAGCATTGGTGCCTGTACTCAATCCGTTTGGTGGTGCAATGTTTTTTCTGACGCTGACCAACGGAGTCGATCCTCATATACGTGGCGCAATGGCCAATCGTATCGGGTTGTACTCGCTGATTGTGTTACTGGTTTGCTTGTTCGCCGGAAACATCATTCTTAATTTCTTCGGAATATCGATTGGTGTTTTGCGAATGGCAGGTGGGATTGTTCTGTTTAGTGCTGGATGGCAGGCTTTGAACGCACCGGCACAAGAAGAGGGTACTCCTTCTGGTCAACCAAAGAGTGCTCGAGCCCTCTCCACCATGGCCTTTTACCCGTTTACATTGCCGCTGACGACCGGTCCCGGAGCGATCTCCGTTGCTGTGGCCATTGGTGCGACTCCTTATGAGGATGTCGGGCAGTTGATTGGGACAGTGTTGGGGATTGCATTGAGCATTGCTCTGGTTTGGGTGTGTTATCGCTATTGCGACAGAATCACCCGAGCCATTGGAGCAGCGGGCTCGGATGCGTTGGCAAGAATTTTCTCGTTTATTTTGATATGTCTTGGTGTCTCTACGTTCTGGACAGGATTTTCTGAATTGTGGGCACAGCTTTAAGCGCTTTAATGCGCAAATAAGATTACGGAGCATAAAAAGAAGATGGCTTATATCTTTTGCATTGCCAATCAAAAAGGCGGCGTCGGAAAAACAACAACCGCAGTGAATACGGCCGCCGCTTTGGCAAAAAAGCGCAAGAAGGTTTTGTTGGTAGACCTGGATGCTCAGGGAAATGCCACAACGGGATCTGGAATTGAAAAAAGTGAGTGTGAATTCACTATTTATGATCTTTTGGTAAATAAAAAGATCAAATTCGATCAGGTTGTGCAGAAGAGCGAAGTGGGCGGTTATGACGTTTTGCCATCCAATCGCGAATTGTCGGCAGCTGAACTTGAAATTGCCGAGATGAAGGATCGAGACAATTTGCTCAAGAACATTCTGGCAAAGGTTGAAGACAGCTATGACTTCATTTTGATCGATTGCCCACCTTCTCTGTCTCTTATCACAGTAAATGCTTTGTGTTGCGCAATGGGTGTGATTGTTCCGATGCAGTGCGAGTATTACGCGATGGAAGGTTTGAGTGATCTTGTTGAGACGATCAATCGTGTCGTGGCCAACAAGAATCCGAATCTCAAGGTGATCGGCGTATTGCGTGTGATGTACAGCCCGCGAATCTCATTGCAGAACCTTGTGAGCAATGAGCTCATCCAAACTTTTGGTGCTGTTGTGTTTGATACGGTGATTCCGCGTAATGTCAGTTTGGCGGAAGCGCCTTCTTTCGGAAAACCCGTGATGTACTACAAGAAGACCAGTACGGGTGCCAAGGCTTATCTAGATTTCGGCCGTGAACTGATTCGTCGTGTCAAAGACGAAGTGCAAGCCGTGCAAAAGGAGTAACGCGTTATGCCACCTAAGAAAACCAGTCGCCTCGGTCGGGGCCTGTCTTCCTTGTTGGGCGCCGAGGTGCCTGCCAACATTCCGACGCCGGCAAAGGCTAAGGCTGCTGCAACGGCAACTCAAGAACAAAATGCGGGACCGGCCGTTCGAGAGATTGAAATCACTCAGCTTAAAGCGGGCAAGTATCAGCCGCGTACGCTGATCGAACAGGAAAAGCTTCAAGAACTGAGCGATTCGATTCGACAGCAGGGCGTGATCAGTCCGATCATTGTGCGTCCGCTCGCAAGCGGCCGCTACGAGATCATCGCCGGCGAACGGCGTTACCGGGCCAGCAAACTTGCAGGCAAAAAAACGGTTCCTGCCATTGTGCGAGAAGTTGACGACAAGAGTGCTCTTGCGATGGCGCTGATTGAAAACATGCAGCGCGAAGATTTGAACGCGGTAGAAGAAGCTGCTGGTGTGAGTCGCCTGATCGAAGAATTCGGGTATACCCATGAGCAGGCAGCTGAAGCCATCGGGCGTAGTCGTTCTGCAACGACCAACCTATTGCGATTGCTGAATCTGACCGAAGCGGTCAAGCAGATGCTTGCCGACGGCAAGATTGACATGGGACATGCTCGAGCCTTGCTAGCTTTGTCCGGTGCTGAGCAAATTCAGGTTGCCAACGAGATCGTGGCCAAGGATTTGTCCGTTCGTGAGACCGAGCGGTTGATTGCTCGTCTGACGGATAAAGGCGAAGAAAAGAAATCTAAAGACGCCAAGAAAGAGCAGAGCGCGGATGACCGGATTCTTGAAGAGCGTCTGGCCGAATCGATCGGAGCCCCCGTGCATGTTGTGTATGGGAAGAAGGGACGAGGAAAAATCGTAATCGATTTTGCTGACCTAGACGATCTGGACGCGCTCATTGCCAAGCTTGCGCCGGAGAAAATGTAACAAGAGCGCGAGCCTTGTTGGGCGCTTTGGTTTCGTGATACGGAAGCAGGCGGCGGATGGCAAATCCTCTTAAGATTTGGCAAACCCGCGAAAAAACTGGCAGAATGCGCCGCCGCCTACCTCTGTGGTGGTAAGGACTTTAAGCCCTTCAGATACTTGTTAAAGAGTATGTACACACGTAAAATAGCGCCATTTAAAAAGGGGGGTTCGGCACGGTATGAATCGTGAGGAATTGGTTCGTGTCGTGCTCTGGCAGTTTGCAGCCATCGTCGTAACAGCACTCGTCTCTTGGATCGGTTTCGGTTCGGGGGCGGGTTTGTCTGCTATGTTCGGTGGTTTGTGTGTTGCGGTCCCTAACGCTATGTTCGCTTTGTATCTGTTACGTAGCCTCGGAAGTAAAAAGCCTGTGGCTCCGGCGCTGATACTTCTGGGCGAGCTTCTTAAGATTTTCGTAATCTGCGTGCTCTTTGCGCTGACGGCGAAGTTCTTCACAGATCTCAACTGGCCTGCAATGCTTGCCGGCATCATCGCCGGGGTGTTCGGACAGATGATTTCTATCTTTATTAAACACTGAGACCCAAAGGGATTTGGTTATGGCTACAGAAGGAGCACTTAGCTCAACCGGATACATGCTTCACCACCTGACGCATAATGCCTCCGGCAAGATGCAGTCAATCATTGACTTTTCGGTCATCAACTACGACACCATCTTCTTCTCTGTCCTTATGCTGGTGGTTTCGTTGTGGGTTCTTCGCCGCGCTGCAAAGAACGCAACGAGCGGTGTACCGGGCAAGTTCCAGTGCGCTGTGGAAATGCTAGTGGACATGGTCGAAGAGCAGAGTAAATCGATTGTGCACGGTGATCGCACCTTTATTGCGCCCTGTGCTCTGACGGTTTTCGTCTGGGTCGTGCTGATGAACGCAATTGACTTGGTTCCTGTCGATTTGCTTCCCGCAATTGCAGGTGTGTTCGGCATCCATTATTTGCGTCCGTTGCCGACGGCCGACTTGAACGGCACGATGGGTATTTCCATTGCCGTGCTGATTCTGAGTCTGTACTACGGCTTCAAGATCAAGGGCGCTGGCGGTTGGTTCCACGAGCTCTTTTCCGCTCCGTTCGGCAACCACTTCCTGTTGTGGCCCTTTAACTGTGCATTGAATATCATTGAGTATCTTGCTAAGACTGTCAGTCTCGGCATGCGACTCTTTGGCAACATGTACGCAGGTGAACTGCTCTTCTTCCTGATCGCTCTGCTCGGCGGCTATGCCATGAGCTTCGGCGTGTTCGGGGGCTCGTTGAGCGTGTTCGGCCAGATTTTTGCCGGCCTTTGCTGGTGGTTGTTCCACATTTTGATCGTTCTGCTTCAGGCGTTCATCATGATGATGCTGACCTTGGTTTACATTGGTCAGGCTCATGACGGACACTGATGGCTATTTTTTCCTTTCTTTCTCTTTTCATTCCTAACTGGAAAAACTTAAGGAGTTTGCAATGACCAACGTTGCTATGGTTGCTCTGGCCTCCGGCCTCATTATCGCCTTCGGTGCCATGGGCGCCTGCATTGGTATCGGCATTATGGGTTCGAAGTACCTTGAATCCGCCGCTCGCCAGCCCGAGCTGATGAACACCCTTCAGACGAAGATGTTCCTGCTCGCCGGCCTGATCGACGCTGCCTTCCTTATCGGCGTCGGCGTGGCCATGATGTTCGCCTTTGCCAACCCGTTCGCCGGCTAATCCCGGTTTGAAGGATCGACGCACAAGGCTCGATCCAATACCGTCTATTTTTAATTGACGTTGCCGCGAACACCTTGACGGCGGTGGTTGAAAAGCCGATCCGCCGCTGAGGTGTGCGGCAAAAACGGGGTTGACAATGAACATTAATGCCTCTCTGTTTGTACAGATGGTGGTGTTCTTCATCGGATGTTGGATCACGATGAAGTACATCTGGCCTCCTTTGATCAAAGCGATCGAAGAACGCCAAAACAAGATCGCTCAGGGTCTTGCCGCTGCTGACAAGAGCAATGAAGCTCTTGCCGAAGCCCAGGCCAAGGGCCGCGAGATCGAAGCAGAAGCACGTGCTCATGCGACGACCATCGTCTCTGACGGTGAAAAGCGCGGCGCAGCGATTGTTGAAAATGCCAAGGAACGCGCCCAGGCTGAAGCCGATCGCATTATTGCGAGCGCTAAGGCTGAGGCCGCACAGGAAATGCAGCGTGCCCGCGAACAGCTTCGTGACGAAGTTGCCGCTCTCGCTGTGGCCGGTGCCGAGCAGATTCTTGCTCGCGAAGTGGACAAGTCCGTTCACTCTCAGCTTCTTGAACAACTTAAGGCGAAGCTCTAATCATGGCTGAACTTTCGACGATTGCCCGCCCTTACGCTCAAGGCCTCTGGAAGGCGCTTGAAGACCGTGGGGAAACTGCGCATGCCGCTGAGATTGAGCAGTCGCTCTTTGCTCTCAGCTCTGCGGTTTCCGAACCGCAGGTTGCCGAACTCGTGTCCGATCCTAAGGTGACCGATGACCAGATGTATGACCTGCTTGCCGGGTCGATCGGCGAGGAGGCACCCTCCGAGCTGAAAGGCCTTCTGCGCACAGTCATCGAAAATGGTCGTCTCAGTGCTTTGTCCGAGATCGCCGCGCAGTTCCGTGCGCTTAAAAACGAATCCGAAGGTGTCGCTGACGCCTACATCGAGTCCGCCTACGCCCTCACCAAGAAGGACGTCGACCAGCTTGTCAAAGCGCTCAGCACTAAGTTCCCCGGAGTGACGCTCCGTCCCGAAGTGTCCATCAATAAGGACCTTATCGGCGGTGTCAGCATCCGTGTGGGAGACCAGGTGCTTGACGGTTCGGTACGTGCGCGTCTTGCGCAGATGAAGGCGGCGCTCACCGCATAAATTTCGGAGCTCTAAGAATGCAACTTAATCCTAGTGAAATCAGCGAACTGCTGAAGCAGCGAATCGAAGGCCTCGGGGTTTCGGCTGATCTCCGTACCCAGGGCACCGTGGTTTCGGTGACCGACGGTATTTGCCGCGTGCACGGTCTTCACGACGTGATGCAGGGCGAAATGCTGGAATTCCCCGGCAATACCTATGGCCTCGCGCTCAACCTTGAACGTGATTCCGTCGGTGCCGTTATTCTCGGCAACTACGAACACATTTCCGAAGGCGATACGGTTAAGACCACCGGTCGCATCCTTTCCGTTCCCGTCGGTCCGGCTCTGATCGGCCGTGTGGTGAACGCGCTCGGCCAGCCGATTGACGGCAAGGGCCCGATTGCCACCGAAGAATTCGACGTGGTTGAAAAGGTTGCTCCCGGCGTGATTGATCGTCAGTCCGTGAGCCAGCCGGTTCAGACGGGTCTGAAGTCCGTTGACGCCATGATCCCGATCGGCCGCGGCCAGCGTGAATTGATCATTGGTGACCGCCAGACCGGTAAGACGGCTATCGCTATCGATACGATCATCAACCAGAAGGGCAAGGACCTTATCTGCGTTTACGTGGCTATCGGCCAGAAGGCTTCTACGATTGCCAACGTGGTGCGTCAGCTCGAAGAGCACGGCGCCATGGAATACACCATCATTGTGGCTGCTACGGCTTCCGAATCCGCCGCTCTGCAGTACATCGCTCCCTACGCGGGCGCCACGATGGGCGAATACTTCCGTGACCGCGGTCAGGACAGCCTGATCGTTTACGACGACTTGACCAAGCAGGCTTGGGCTTATCGCCAGATTTCCCTGCTGCTGCGTCGTCCGCCCGGACGCGAAGCCTATCCCGGCGACGTGTTCTACTTGCACTCCCGTCTGCTCGAACGTGCCGCTCGCGTGAACCCGGCTTATGTCGAACGCTTCACGAAGGGGGCTGTCAAGGGCAAGACCGGTTCGATGACCGCTTTGCCGATCATTGAAACGCAGGCCGGTGACGTGACCGCCTTCGTTCCGACGAACGTGATTTCCATTACCGACGGCCAGATCTTCTTGGAAACCGACTTGTTCAATGCCGGTGTCCGTCCCGCTATCAACCCCGGTATCTCGGTGTCTCGTGTGGGCGGTGCAGCTCAGACCAAGATCATCAAGAAGCTCGGCGGCGGCGTGCGTCTGGCTCTGGCTCAGTACCGTGAACTGGCTGCGTTTGCTCAGTTCGCCAGCGACCTTGACGAAGCTACCCGCAAGCAGCTTGAACGCGGCCGTGTGGTGACCGAACTCATGAAGCAGCCCCAGTACCAGCCGTTGCAGGTTTGGGAAGAAGCTGTGACGCTGTACGCTGTTGAAATGGGCGCATTCGACGACGTGTCCGTTAAGGATGCCCTGAAGTGCGAACGCGCTATGCGCGAGTACCTGCAGCAGCATCACGCCGATCTCATTGAACGCATTGAGCAGAAGAAGGAACTGTCCAAGGAAGACAGCGCCCTCATGAAGTCTGCCATTGAAGAGTTCAAGGCGAACGGTGCGTGGTAATCGGTACCAACACACTCTGAGAGGACCTCATGCCTAGTACAAAGGAAATTCGCGGAAAGATCAAGAGCGTGCAGAACACGCGCAAGATCACCAAGGCGATGGAAATGGTTGCGGCCTCGAAGATGCGTAAGGCTCAGGATCGTATGCGCGCAGCCCGCCCGTACGCCGATAAGGTGCGCAACATCATTGCGCACCTTGCAAGCGCCCGTGCGGACTACAGCCATCCGTTCCTCGTCAAGCACAAGGTTCAGACCGGTAAGGCCGCGCTCATTATGGTGACCACGGACAAGGGTCTGGCCGGTGCGCTGAATACGAACATTCAGCGACAGGTTCTGCACAAGGCAACCGAGCTTCGCGAACAGGGCGTGACGTTGCAGGTGACAGCCATTGGTAACAAGGCTGTCGCATTCTGCGGTCACGCCGGTCTCGAAGTGGTGAGTCAGGCTGTTCAGCTTGGCGATCACCCCCAGCTGGAACGCCTTCTGGGTGCCATCCGCGTACAGCTTGATGCGTACGCGCAGGGCAAGGTTGATTGCGTGTACCTCGCTTATTCGCGCTTTATCAACGCGATGAAGCAGGAACCTGTCATTGAGCAGCTTTTGCCGCTTACCGACGACAAGCTCGCATCCCTCGGGGAAAAACCGCATGCGTATTCGTGGGACTACATTTACGAACCGAATGCGCAGACCGTGCTCGACGAATTGCTCAAGCGCTACGTCGAAGCTTTGATTTATTCGTCGGTTGCAGAAAACATGGCTTCCGAGCAGTCTGCCCGTATGGTGGCCATGAAGGCCGCTTCGGACAACGCCAAGAAGTTGATCGGTGAACTGCAGCTCGTCTATAACAAGACCCGTCAGGCCGGCATTACGAAGGAAATCACCGAAATTGTCGGTGGTGCCGCCGCCGTGTCTTAAGAAACAGATTTGAATACCGAGGAAAAACCAATGAGTATCGGACAAATCGTTCAGGTCATCGGCGCTGTGGTGGACGTTGAATTCCCCCGCGACGCGATGCCGAAGGTTTATGACGCTCTTATCCTTGAACAGGATGAGAACAATACCCTGGCCGAAGCCGGCCTGACTTTTGAAGTGCAGCAGCAGCTGGGCGACGGCGTGGTGCGCACCATTGCCATGGGCTCGTCCGAAGGTCTGCAGCGCGGCATGAAGGTTCGCTCGACCGGTGCCGGCATCTCCGTGCCGGTCGGTCACAAGACCCTGGGCCGCATCATGGACGTGCTCGGCCGTCCTATCGATGACTGCGGTCCCATCGGCGAAGACGAACGCCGCACGATTCACCGTGAGGCTCCCAAGTTTGACGAACTGAGCCCCTCCGTGGACCTGCTCGAAACCGGCATTAAGGTTATCGACTTGATCTGCCCGTTCGCCAAGGGCGGCAAGATCGGTCTGTTCGGCGGCGCCGGTGTGGGCAAGACCGTCAACATGATGGAGCTCATCAACAACATCGCTAAGGCCTACGGTGGTTATTCCGTGTTTGCCGGCGTCGGTGAACGTACCCGTGAAGGTAACGACTTCTACCATGAAATGGAAGAGTCCAAGGTTCTCGACAAGGTGGCCATGGTGTTCGGTCAGATGAACGAACCGCCGGGCAACCGTCTGCGTGTTGCTTTGACGGGTCTGACGATGGCTGAAGCCTTCCGTGACGAAGGCCGCGACATCCTGCTCTTCATCGACAACATCTACCGCTACACTCTTGCCGGTACCGAAGTGTCTGCTCTGCTCGGCCGTATGCCTTCCGCTGTGGGCTACCAGCCGACGCTGGCCGAAGAAATGGGCAAGCTCCAGGAACGAATCACCTCCACGAAGACGGGTTCCATTACCTCGATTCAGGCTGTGTACGTTCCCGCTGACGACTTGACTGACCCGTCCCCGGCTACTACCTTCAGCCACTTGGACGCCACCGTTGTGTTGAGCCGTGACATTGCAGCTCTGGGTATCTACCCGGCCGTTGACCCGCTCGACTCCACGTCCCGTCAGGTCGACCCCAACATCATCGGCGAAGAACACTACACGGTCGCCCGCCGCGTTCAGGAAACGCTGCAGAAGTACAAGGAATTGCGCGACATCATCGCAATTCTCGGTATGGACGAATTGTCGCCGGAAGACAAGCTCGCCGTGACGCGTGCTCGTAAGATCCAGCGCTTCCCGTCCCAGCCCTTCCACGTGGCCGAAGTGTTTACGGGCTCGCCCGGTAAGTACGTTCCGCTCAAGGAAACGATCCGTGGCTTCAAGATGATTGTTGACGGCGAATGCGATCAGCTGCCGGAACAGGCCTTCTACATGGTCGGCACGATTGACGAAGCCTTCGAAAAGGCTAAGACGATCAAGTAATTCCGGCTCATTGCACCTGCGGAGAAAAGCGTTGAACACTGTTCTCCGCAGTGCACCGGCATCAAGCCGATTTAACGGAGCAATCTATGGCTACGATTTTTGTTGACGTCGTCAGCGCAGAAGAGTCCATCTTCTCCGGTGAAGCCAGTTTTGTGGCTTTGCCCGGTCAGGAAGGCGAGCTCGGTATTCTGCCCGGACACGTTCCTCTGCTTACCCGCATTCGTCCCGGTGCCGTGCGCATCACGACGAAGGAAGGCAATGCGGAAAACGTTTTCGTCGCCGGCGGCATCCTTGAGGTGCAGCCCGACCGCGTGACGGTTCTTGCCGATACGGCCATCCGCAGCAAGGATCTTGATGAAGCCAAGGCGAAGCAGGCGCTCGAAGAAGCGAAGCTTCACCGCGCCAAGGCGCAGAGCAACATGGAGATTGCCAAGCTCGAAGCGACCATGGCAGCATTGGCTGCACAGATCGCCTACATCAAGCGCATGCGTCACTGACCTTGCGCAACGGCGTGAAGACGCCTTGCTTGGAGAAGCGGCCTTTTCAAGACGCGTCCTTGTTTTTACGAGGTCCGTCGGAGAAAAGGCCGTTTTTCTTTAGTTTCGAGCGTGACAGGTCACCGAGCCTTGCGCTAGGATTCGAGAGACAGCCGCTTGCAGCGCGGCACTTTGTTGGATTTAATGAGAAAGGAGCATCTCGATGGATGCACAAGACTTTACGGATGTGATTCAGGTTTGCACCGACGGCAGCAGCCTGTCTGAAAAAGGTGTGACGACCGCTGTCGAATTGGCCAAAACGCTCGGTCTGCCGCTTCTGGGCATGACGGTTGTCAAAGGTGATGCTCCTGAAAACGGTTTGGAAGGAGAACCGCAAGAAGTTCGCGATCGTTTACAGACCATTGTGGAGGAAGCCGAGGCTGCCGGCATTCAATATCGGGTTCTTGCCGAACATGCCGCCACACCGCATGAAGGCATTCTCGACGTTGCCATGCGTTATGACGCACGCTTTATTGTGATGGCCAGCCGCGGCCTGGGGTCGCTCGGCAGTCTTTTCCTTGGTTCCGAAACGCAAAAGACCCTCGCGGAAGCCGACCGTCCCGTACTGGTGATCCGCTAGTTCTCTTTGGGGCTTAACGCTTCCAATACTGCTTCGGGCGCAATGTCGGTAATGCGAACCCGCTTTTCCCGACTGGTTTCGCCCGAGATCAGTGTCACGCCAGATTTGGATGTGCCGATTTTCTTTGCGAGAAATGCGCACAGCTTGGCGTTGGCCTTCCCGTCAACAGGGGGTGCTGCAAGCGCTACTTTCAGTTTGCCGTCAAAGACTCCCGCTACGGCGTCCTTCTTGGCGCCGGGCCGCGCGTGAACGCTTAAAACAACACCCCTGTCATCCTCTCTTAACCAAGAACAAAGGTTTGGTGTGCGAGAATCCGTGCTTTCTCGGATGCTTTGTACAGAATTTTTTGCCATGAAACCGATCAACGACACTTTTTTGCGTGCGCTTAAGCGCGAACATACCGACTATACCCCGTTGTGGCTGATGCGTCAGGCAGGCCGCTATTTGCCTGAATATAACGCCACGCGCGCGCGCCTCGGATCGTTCCTTGCTTTGGCAAAGTGTCCTGAAGCGGCTTGTGAGGTGACGTTGCAGCCTGTGGATCGTTACGGACTTGATGCCGCCATTCTCTTCTCGGACATTCTCACTGTGCCTGATGCAATGGGTCTCGGTCTGAGCTTTGTTGCCGGCGAAGGTCCTGTCTTTGCCAAACCCGTGCAAAGCGAAGAGGCCGTCAACGCCTTGTATGTCCCCGATATTGAAGAAAGTCTCGGTTACGTTACCGAAGCCGTGCGTGTGATTCGCCGCGAGCTCAACAACCGAGTTCCTCTGATCGGCTTTTCCGGATCGCCCTTTACGCTTGCTTGCTACATGGTTGAAGGCGGCAGTTCCAAGGATTTTGCGACGATCAAGAAGATGATGTACTCGCGCCCGGATCTGTTGCACCGAATTTTGGATGTCAACGCACGCGCCGTGACGGCATACCTCAATGCGCAGATTTTGGCGGGTGCTCAGGCGGTCCAGATTTTTGACACCTGGGGCGGCGCCTTGGCCGACGGTTGCTTCGAAGCATTTAGCCTGAAGTATATGAAGCAGATCGTTGACGGGCTCATCCGCGAAAACGACGGTGAGAAGGTTCCGGTCATTCTCTTTACTAAAGGTGGCGGCTTGTGGCTCAAGGAAATGGCTGCAACGGGCGCTGACTGTATCGGTCTGGACTGGACAGTGAATCTCACCAAAGCCCGTGCCTGTGTGCAGGATGCGGTGGCTCTTCAGGGCAACCTCGATCCAGCCGTTCTTTTTGCCGATGAAGCTTCCATCCGTCGCGAAGCACGTCGCGTGATCGACAGCTTCGGCAAGGTTGGCAATGGCGGCCACGTCTTTAACCTCGGTCACGGCATCAATCAGCATACGGATCCGGAAGCGGTTCGCATCCTGGTTGATGAAGTGCATAACTATTCGCGGCAGATGCACGCATCCTAAGACTCTAGTGGGCAGACTCTCAGCTGCCCCAAGAAGTTGTGGAAAAGTTGTTTTCCACAAAGTTATCCACAGCTTTGACCACAGGTTGTGAAGAAAAGAAAAGCCCTCGATATGAGGGTTTTTCTTTTGATTTTTGTATGTAATCCGTTGAATTTAAAGGGAATTGATGGAGGGTTATCGAAGCTCATCTAAATGATGAAAAGTGCCTTTATTCCCTGAACGGCCAAGGGAAACAAGTGTTTTCCACATAGTTATCCACAGGTTGAAAGCGGTTGTGCTCAACCGAGGCAAAGAGACAGGCGAACTTTAAAATTCGTGTTGCGTCAAGACCTAAACGTCATTTGATTTCTTTTTTCAGCTTCTTTTTCTCATGACTTTTCCACAGTTTGCCAAAGTGATTGTCGACGCTCCGTTGCCGGAGCTGGACTATACCGTCGGTGACGAGGTGCAGCTTATGGTCGGTGATCGCGTGTTGGTTCCTCTCGGCGCGCGCAAGGTGGTGGGAATTGTCACGGGGCTGTCCGATTCGACGGAAGTTGCGGCCGGAAAACTCAAATCCGTTTTGCGCGTTTTCCACGAGGTGGAGCCGTTGCGCAAAGAGTGGCTCAAGACCATGGCGTTTGCGGCGGATTATTACCTGCGGCCACGAGGGGAAGCGGCGTTGTCTGCGCTGCCGCCTTTTTTTCGACTGCCCGCTACGCCAACCTATGAAAGGCGTCTGCAGAAGCTTCGCGAACTCAAGACGAAGAAGATCACTTATGAACCGGCGCCAGTTCTCAACGACGAGCAGAAGGCGGCAGCCGATGCGGTGTCGGCAAGTACCGGCTACGCGCCGTTTATGCTTTTCGGAGTGACTGGCTCCGGCAAAACTGAAGTCTATTTGCACATCATCGAAAGCGTCCTGGCCAAAGATCACGAAGCACAGGTCATGCTCTTGGTACCTGAAATCAATTTGACGCCGCAGCTGGAGGCCCGGGTGAGAGCGCGTTTTGCACAGGCTCTCGTCGTGACCATGCATTCGAGTCTTACGCCCGCAGAACGAGCGCGCAATTGGTTGGCCGTACATGAGGGAAGAGCGCGCATTCTGGTGGGGACGCGCATGGCGGTCTTTGCGAGCTTTCAAAAACTCTCGCTCATCATTGTCGACGAGGAGCACGACCCGAGCTACAAAGCCGGCGAGGGGATGCGTTTTTCGGCCAGAGACGTGGCACTCAAGCGCGCCTTCGACAATAAGATCGCCTGTGTACTTGGCTCTGCAACCCCGTCGCTCGAGACCTGGCAGCAGGTGCGCAGCGGTCAATACAAGCGACTGACGCTGTCACACCGTGCGGTGGCGACAGCTCACTTGCCGGAGCTGCAGCTCGTTGATATGTCAAAGCGCAAACCCGCTGTTTTTTCCGAAGAGGTCAAGGAGGCGGTGACGCAGGCCATTGAAGCGGGTGGTCATGTGCTGATTTTCATTAATCGGCGAGGATATGCGCCGGTGATCAGCTGCACGGCCTGCGGTTGGGTAACGCGCTGCGTGCATTGCTCGGGCTTTACGGTATTTCATAAAACGGAAAAACGTCTGGTTTGTCACCATTGCGGCAGTCGCTACGAAGTTCCGGAGCGCTGTCCTGTGTGCGGCAATGCGGAAATCCTGCCGGTTGGAACCGGTACGCAGCGCATCGAAGAAGCCATTGAGGCGCTTTGGCCTCAGGCACGCGTGTTGCGCATTGATCGTGATAGTGTGCGTAGCAAATCGGCTGCTGAATCGGCTTTCGAGTCGGTTCATGAGGGAGGCGTCGACATTGTCGTGGGGACGCAGATGATTGCCAAGGGGCATGATTTCAAACGCGTGAGCCTCGTGGTGGTACTCAATGCCGACGCTCAGCTCATGAGTCCTGATGTGCGTGCCGAGGAGCGGCTTTACGCTACACTCATGCAGGTCGCAGGCCGAGCGGGACGAGCCGAGCGTGCCGGTCGCGTGATGATTCAGACCCGGTACCCGAATCACCCCGTTTATGCTGATATGAAGACGCAAAACTATGAGCAGTTTGCCGAACGCCTCCTGCAGGAGCGTGAAGATGCTGTTTCTCCTCCGTTTTGTCGTCAGGCTCTTTTAACGGCGCAGGCCAAGACGCTCGACCGAGCACTGGGCTTTTTGCGGCGTGCCAAGATAAAAGCCGAGGCGCTGGCGGCCGGTGACGTGTTCATTTATGAACCGGTTCCGATGCCGCTGATGCGCCTCAAAGATCGGGAGCGAGGTCAGCTGTTGGTGGAGTCGGGATCTCGCGCGAGACTTCACGCTTTTTTGGTTGCCTGGTCGGCGGCAATGTCTGCGGCGGACCCGAGGGACGCCGGCACCGATTGGACGATAGAGGTGGACCCGGCCGATATCTAAGAGAGCGAACTCTCCCGTATAATGCTTGCCGTTCGTCGCCGTAGTTCAACTGGATAGAATATGGCCCTCCGAAGGCTGTGATGTGGGTTCGAGTCCCGCCGGCGGCACCAACCGAATACACTCTGAGAGCGCGCGCCGCAAGCGCGCTTTTTTTTCAAAGGATGTCCTGCAGATGGTGTTTCCCGTTGACATGAGCCTGCACAAAAAGAGCAAGCGTTTTGACATTGCTTTTGATGACGGACAGAGCTTTTCGTTTTCCTTCGAATTTCTTCGTGTCTTTTCTCCCTCGGCGGAAGTGACGGGACACACGCCCGATCAGGCAAAACTTCAGGTCGGAAAGCGCGATGTGGACGTCAAAGGCGTTGAGCCGATCGGCCGTTACGCCGTGCGTTTTATTTTCGATGACGGTCACGATTCCGGCATTTACAGCTGGGAGTATTTGCACGACATCGGCACGCGTCAGCAGGAACTTTGGGACGGTTATCTTGCTCAACTCAAGGAGGCTGGGGCAAGCCGCGATCCGGCCGATCCCGCCAATGTGCCGTTCATGCCCAAGCCCAAGGCGACATGCCCGTCCAAGCAGCACGGATAAGAAACATGGCAGAAGAAAATCAGAAACAATCTTCCGATTCCGAAAAGCAGGTGGACTTCGGCTACCGCGCCGTGCCCGAAAGCGAAAAGGAAGAAGACGTCAAAGAAGTTTTCGAGTCGGTAGCCAAGCGCTATGACTTGATGAACGATGTTCTGAGTTTCGGGTTGCACCGTGTGTGGAAACGTACCTGCGTCTCTCTTTCCGGTGCAGCCGAAGGTCAAAAAGTGTTGGATATTGCTTCCGGCACTTGCGATATGGCGATTCGTTTCGGCGAAGTGGTCGGAAAGTCCGGAGAGGTGTGGGCGACCGACATTAATCATGAGATGATCAAGGAAGGCACCAAACGGCTTAAAGCCGTCGGGTGCAAGGCGCATGTTGCGATTTGTGACTGCGAGGCACTTCCTTTTGAGGGCAATTATTTTGACATTGCGGTGGTGAGCTTCGGGCTGCGCAATATGACCCACAAAGATCGTGCGTTGAAGGAAATGATGCGCGTCGTGCGTCCTGGCGGACGCGTTGTGGTGCTTGAATTCAGTCGTTGCTGGAAGATCTTTAAGCCTTTTTACGATCTGTATTCCTTCAAGCTGATGCCGTGGCTCGGGCAAAAGATTGCGGGGGACGCGGAAAGCTATCGGTATTTGGCTGAGTCCATCCGCATGCATCCCGATCAGGAGACCCTTGCGGGCATCATGGAAGAGGTGGGGCTTGATCGCGTAACTTGGAAGAACATGACTTTCGGTGTTTGTGCGTTACATATTGGACTCAAGCCGTGACGGGTCGCGCAACGAACTGAAAAACTCACATACAAATCAACGAAAACACCTGTTTTAAGGCAGACGGCTCATCCGTACAATTGATAGCCGTTGTCCGCCGATGAAACAGGTGTTTTTGCAGATGCGGACGTCATTGAGAAACAGAGAAAGAAATCTATGAAAAAGTTTTTTGCCCTTTTGGCCGTGGGCTTGGTGATGATAACGACGGCAATTGACAGTGCTGAAGCGGCCCGTCGTATGGGCGGCGGCATGAATCTCGGCCGTCAGGCTCCGGCCCTGCGTCAGGCAACGCCGGCTCCGCAGGCTCCTGCTTTGCGTCAGAACCAGCAGAGCAATCGTCAGAACGCAGCCCAGCAGCAAAACACAGCGGGTGCCGCGGCTAATGCTGCCAAACCTTCTATGATGCGCAACATTCTCATGGGAGCTGCCGCTGCTTTGGGCATTACCGCTCTTTTGAGCGCATTCGGTCTTTCCGAAGGTGTAGGCCAGATCATCATGATCGTCCTGATGGCAGCAGCGCTCTATTTTGTCCTGCGCATGGTGCTCGGTCTATTTGCAGGGCGTGCGGCCGGCAATCGTTCCGGTGCGGCTTCCCGTCAGACCTATACGCAGACGCAGCGTGAACAGCCCCAGGCCAGCTATAGCCAGGCACAACCGGCTGCCGAAACTTCCGCTGCTTCTGCTTCGACCGCAACCGCAGCTTCCGTGATGCCTGAAACGATGGGGGCTCGCCCGGGCAGCGTCATGGATATGTTTGCTCGTCAGAACGCGCAGGTTGCTCAAGGAGAAGGTGCGCCCGCACTTGAAGTTCCGGCCGGTTTTGACGTAGCCGGTTTTGAAGCGGTGGCCAAGGAAAACTTCGTACGGTTGCAGAAGGCTTGGGACTCGGGTGACTACAACTCGCTCGGTGACTTTACGACAGATGAGCTCTTTATTGAACTGACGCACAGTTTGCGTGAGCGCGGTGCCGCCAAGCAGACCTCCGAGGTGATCAATCTTGACGCCAAGCTGTTGGGAATTGCGAAGATGGCCGACGCCAATGAGCACGTCGCTGTCGTCGAATTCAAGGGAGCCATGAAGATCGAGGGCGAGTTCGAAGAGGTTCGCGAACGTTGGGTTCTTGCCCGCAAGGACGACGACTCAAGTGGCTGGCTGCTCGCCGGCATCGAACAGGTTGCTGCTTAAGTTTTTCGGCTTTTTCCGCTCGACAAACCCGTCAAAGGCTCAGGCCGCGGCGGGTTTTTCGTCTTGGGGCCACAAAATGCCGATCTGATGGCAGAATAATCCCGAATTTCCAAACCCATCCCGCCCGAAACCACCGAAATTCAAAAGGGCGTCCATATTTTAGGAATCGATTCATGATCAACGTTGTAATTCTTGCCGCGGGTCAGGGCAAGCGTATGCGCTCGTCTCTTCCCAAAGTGCTGCAACCCTTGGCCGGTATGCCGATGGAAGAAATCTATGGCGGTCATAATATCATCAAAGCGTTTAATAAAGAAGAGGATGTAATTGCAACATTCAAGCGTGACAATGATATTCTGTATACATCGGCATGGAAATCGCAGTTCCTGTCAGGAATGATGATGCCGATCATGCAGTTCGTCGGAAATCTCGGATATGTCGGTGAGGTTATCTAGTCACGCGCTGCAGTGTGCATTGCCCGAACTCGATCCCGAGGCCGAATACACGTTGGTGCTCTTGGGTGACGTACCGCTTGTGCAACCCGAAACAATTGAGCGGCTTCTGACAGCCGCAGGCGACGGCATGGCTATTCTCACGACCGTGCTTCGCAATCCTACGGGTTACGGCCGTATCCTGCGCCAGAAGGGTCGCATTGTTGCGATTGTTGAACAAAAAGACGCTACCGAAGGCCAAAAGCAAATCCGAGAAGTCAACACCGGCATCATGCTGCTTCCGACAGCGCGCTTGCAGGGGTGGCTTTCCGAACTCAAGACTTCCAACGCACAGGGCGAGTACTATCTCACCGATGTGATCGGTTTGGCTGTGCGCGACGGCGTGCGCATCAACTCCGCGCGTCCTCGCCGCAGCTTCGAGGTCGAAGGCGTCAATTCCAAGACGCAGCTTGCCCGTCTCGAAGGTATCTGGCAGGATCATCTGGCCGAACAGCTCACCGAAAGCGGCGTAACGGTGCTTGATCCGTCGCGTCTGGACATCCGCGGTACGCTACAGTGCGGTACCGACGTAGTGATTGATGTGGGCTGCGTGTTCGAGGGTGAAGTTAAGCTTGGCGACAATGTTTATGTCGGACCCTACTGCGTGATTCGCAATGCCGAAATCGCTGCGGGAACTCGCATTGAAGCCTTTACGCACATTGATTCGGCCAAGATCGGTCCCGATGCCAAGATCGGTCCCTATTCTCGTTTGCGACCGGGTGCCGAACTCTCTGCCAAGGTGCACATCGGCAACTTCGTGGAAATTAAGAAGTCTGAAATCGGCGAAGGTTCCAAAGTCAACCACCTCTCTTACATCGGTGATACGACAATGGGCTCAGGCGTTAACATCGGTGCGGGCACCATCACCTGCAACTACAACGGTGTCGAGAAGTTCCGCACGGTGATCGGTGACAAAGCTTTCATCGGTTCGGGTACTGAATTAGTGGCTCCGGTAACGGTCGGCAGCGGTGCTACGATCGGCGCGGGCACGACGCTTACCCATAATGCTCCCGAACACAAACTCACAGTGGGACGCGCCCGTCAGACGACGATCGAAGGATGGAAGCCGCCGGTGCCTGAAGGCTACACGTTCGTGAAGAACTGATCGCGGAGGCGGCATCATGTGCGGAATTGTGGCCGGCGTTGCCGGCAGGGACGTTGTTCCCGTTTTTCTGCAGGGTCTAAAGCGCCTTGAGTACCGTGGCTACGACAGCTGCGGCGTCGCAGTTGTGCGCGACGGTGAAATTGACCGCGCCCGCAGTGTGGCGCGTGTCAAGGATTTGGCCGAGCAGGTGCGGGCCGAAGGCATGCACGGCACTGTCGGCATTGCGCATACACGCTGGGCCACGCATGGGGGGCCCGTCGTAGCCAATGCACACCCGCATATTGCGGGCAACCGCATTGCATTGGTGCACAACGGCATCATCGAAAACTTCGCTCAACTGAGAGCCGAGCTCGAGGCCACAGGTGTCACCATGCAAAGCCAAACGGACACCGAAGTGCTCGCACATCTGGTCAATTTCTATCTTGAGGATGACCTTCTGGAGGCGCTCAAAAAGGCGCTTTCCCGTGTGACGGGTGCCTATGCGGTGGCAGTTTTCGACAAACGTCACCCCGAGCGTATCGTGGGTGCGCGTCAAGGTTCTCCCATGGTCGTTGGTTTGGGCGAGGGCGAAAACTTTATCGCCAGCGACGCAATGGCGCTCGTCGGAGTCACGGACAAGATTGTGTATCTTGACGACGGCGATATTGTGTCGATGACCAAGGACGAGTGTCAGATTTATGGACGTACGGGCAACGACTCCTGGCAACCTGTCGAGCGCAAAGCCGTGATCGTGCAGGCGTATGCAGGCGCTGCCGAACTCGGACCTTATCGCCACTACATGCAAAAGGAAATCTTCGAGCAGCCGCGCGCAATTGCCGATACGCTCGAAGGCGTCGAAGGCATTACGCCGACCTTGTTTGGGAAAAAAGCTGAAGAAGTGTTTCGCAGTACCCGCCGCATTCTGATGCTTGCCTGCGGCACGAGTTTTTACGCGGCGCTCACGTCCAAATATTGGCTTGAGGCGATCGCGGGCATTCCGGTGGATGTGGAGATTGCAAGCGAATACCGTTATCGCACCACAATTCCGGATCCGGAAACGCTGGTGGTCACAATTTCTCAATCGGGCGAAACGGCAGATACGCTGGCTGCATTAAAGCATGCGGTGTCGATGGGAATGACCAAGACGCTTGCGATATGCAATGTGGCGCAAAGCGCGTTGGTCCATGAGTGTGAACTGGCATACATCACACGAGCGGGCGTGGAAATCGGAGTGGCAAGCACCAAGGCGTTTACCACGCAACTGGTGGCGCTTTATCTTCTGACGCTTGTTTTTGCCAAACTGCACGGACGGTTGAATTCGACAGAAGAAGCGCATGCTTTATCGAGCTTGCGTCACATTCCGGCGGCGATGGCAGGCTGCTTGGCGCTGGAGCCGTCCATCATTGCTTGGGCCGAGCGGTTTGCTTCCAAGGAAGACGCGCTTTTCCTGGGACGCGGTGTGCATTATCCGATTGCGCTCGAGGGGGCGCTTAAACTCAAGGAAATCAGCTACATCCACGCTGAAGCGTATCCGGCGGGCGAACTCAAGCACGGGCCGCTCGCGCTCGTTGACGCCGATATGCCGGTGGTGACAATCGCTCCCAATGACGAACTTCTTGAGAAACTCAAGAGCAATATGCAGGAGGTGCGAGCCCGTGGCGGAGAACTCTATGTCTTTGCCGACGGCGACAGCGTGATTGAAGACACCGAAGGCATGCATGTGATTCGTTTGGCGGAGAACTATGGCGACTTGTCGCCGATTCTGCACATCGTGCCGCTGCAGCTTTTGGCATACCACACCGCATTGGCTTGTGGAACGGATGTCGACAAACCTAGGAATCTCGCCAAGAGCGTTACCGTCGAGTAGGTTGCGACCACAGGTCAAAACCACCGGGACTCTGGCAAATAGCTCAAAATTTATGACTGCCTAAGTAACTAATGCTTGATGTGTAAATTGGTTGAAGCAAACGAAAAACGTTGATGTGACCAACGTTCTTTCATTTTCTTCAGCGTAACTCAGCTACTGATGGACTTTGCCCTCTCGCAATGAAGCCACACTCTCAGATTCATGTTAATAAAGGAAGTACCGAGATGACCTCAACGTACTTCCCCTTTCGCGATAATACCCAAGGTCGTGTGCAAGGCCTAAACCGCGTTTCCTACCGCACACTCACTTCGGTTACAGCCGTCAGGTATCCTCGGCAACAATCCAAGTCCCAACTTTCCCCTCCGCGACCTCCTCAATTCTGTCAAGAGGACCAATCGCTGCCGGACACCCCGTTTCCAGAACAAACTGACAAGCCGCTTCAATCTTGGGTCCCATGGAACCAGCAGCAAATCCCATTTGCAGAAGTTTTTGCGGTGTAATGCGCTCGATCAGTCCTTGTTGAGGCGTCCCCCAGTTTTCGTACACACCATCAACATCTGTCGCAATGAGAAGCAAATCGGCACACAACTCAGTTGCCAAAATACTTCCCGCAAAATCCTTGTCGATCACTGCCTCGACACCCTGAAGTCCCTTTTCACTTTTGATAACCGGCACCCCGCCACCACCGCAGGAAATCACCAAGGTTCCAGTGTCGACAAGATTCTTAATGATCGGAAATTCAACGATTCGAAGCGGTCTCGGACTGGCAATCACACGACGATACCCCTTGCCGTCCTGTTTCACTCTCCAACCGTGTTCTCGCTCAGCCTCCTTGGCTTCTGCTTCCGTCATCATGGCACCGATAAATTTGGTGGGATTCGCAAACGCCGGATCATCGGAATCAACTTCCGATTGCGTCAGAATGGAAGCCACCGGCCGGTCGGAGCCGACTGTCTGCAGCGCCCTGCTCAGAGCTTGAGCAAACATGTAGCCCACCATAGCTTGGCTTTCGGCTCCCAAAACATCGAAGGGATATGCCGGTACAGCCGGATTCTCTCTTGCATAGGCTTCGTTTTGCAATGCCAGAAGGCCTACCTGAGGACCATTGCCATGACTGAGAACCAAGTCATGCTTTGCAGCCAGTCTTGCAAGCGCCTGCGCCGCGACTTCGATATTGCGTCGCTGATTGTCGGCACTAAGCGCCTCTCCCCGACGAAGCAAGGCATTGCCGCCGAGCGTAATCACAATTTTCATGTATCTAAATCCTTTCAGAAATACCTGTTCAGAGAACGCTCAAGTTGATACAAATTCTTCTTTAAGCGTGATTCGAAGCAGTTGGAGCTGATTTGAGAAAGGAATAAGCGATACGCTCAGTTGTTTTTAGGCCAACAAGTAACCCACAAAGCGTATCAAAACCGGATGTGTGCCCAAATGCCGCGATTCGTTTGAAAGCCTCCGCACAATCCGTTGGATCGGATACTCGAGCCAATGAAATCAACGGTTCAGTAAAGCGCTTACGAATCGCGAACCGCTGCATTTGTACACTGATATCGTTTGTTTTGTGCAGAGTCGACTGCACTGCATATAAAAATGTGGCGAATCCCGGAAGACGATCTGCCTCACCTACCCACAACGCCCAGAGCAATCCCACAAGAAAATCGTCCCCGGAAGGTGTAAGGCCTTCACCTAAGCCGATAAACTGATTAAGTTGTCGGCTAAATATTTCAAAACGTACAGCTCTGTCGAGATCCGGCTGACTCATTGTTTCGAGCAAGCCTTCCCGAAACGCCGAAATGTTCTCATGATCACAACACGCATCGCGCCTTAAGCCCGTCAGAAGGCCACGCTTATCAAGCTGCTCCGGCAACCACTGCGTCAGCCTTTGTTGCACATCTTCGGCAACAGCACATCCCGACAAAGATAACTCCACCGATTCCGCACCATTCAAATCAATGGCAAACGCTTTGCTGAGGAGCCAATTTTCTTTGAGACAAACGGCTTCGCCTTGCTTAAACGGCAATAAGCCGTCAGCAGACAGTTGAAGCATTCCGGCAGTCTGTCTTAAAAAGGCATCAGGTGACACAACAATCCCCTCCGGACAGAGAGGTTTGCCGGACAACATCAGCGTCACGAAACAATCGTCTTCCATCAAGAAATTAACGGCATGCCGAAACACTGAGTGCACACGGCCGTTTAAGTCGCCAGCCATCCGTCTCTGTCGACTGACCGCGTGCCTAAGTGCCTGAATTTGATTCGACATGCCGAACTCCCTCTTCCCTTATTCCGTTTTTGTCGTATAGACACAAACATAGGCAAGCAGCAGAAGTATCGTGAGATACACCACGACAGGCACTGTTGATTGCCAGGCGCTAAAGAGAGAAACACAAATGGTCGGTGCGATGGCTCCGCCCAGAATACCGGCAGCTTGGAAACCAACTCCGGCCCCCGTAAAACGGACCTCCACCGGAAACATTTTCGGCAAATGCGCAGCCAGCGGCGCCCACATTGCAGCCAGACAGAAAAGCGCTCCGAATGCCGCAAAGTAGATCACTCCGGACGACGCCGTTGAAAGCATCGGGAAAAAGATCAAAAGCCATGCGATATTGATGATTGATCCCAGCAACAGAACTTTGCGCGTTCCCCACTTATCACAGAGCCAACCAAAGAGCGGAATGCCGCTTGCCTGACCGATTGAAGCCACAATCCCGGCATTGATCGCCACCTGTTTGTCGACTCCAATCGCGGGCAAAAATACCAAAGGAAACAGCGCGAACACATAAAACGCCGCATCCGATCCGATGCGAGTACCGATTGCAAGCAGCAGGTTTTTCCAGTGATGACGGAACACAATCAAGACGGGTTGATGATCGGAGAGATCCTTATTTGCCTTGAGGTTTTCAAATTCCGGCGATTCGTCAATTCGACTGCGAATAAAAACACCGAGTCCCACCAGCACAATGCTTGCGAAGAACGGGTAACGCCAAGTGATGCTCATCAGTTCTTCAGGTGTCGACACATACGTGACAATCGCAAACACCCCGGAAGCACACAAGAAGCCTAAAGGAGATGCTATCTGGACAATGCTGCCGAGTAGACCCTGATAGCGCGTCCCGCGGCAATATTCGTTGACCATCAATGCCGCGCCGCCCCATTCGCCGCCTAAGGCAATCCCCTGCATCAGTCGCAAAAACACTAGCGCACAGGCGCCGAACATGCCGGCCGTCTCAAAACTGGGTAAGCAACCGATTAAAAAGGTTGCCGTCCCCATCAAGACCAAGACAACAATCAAAATCGTGCGGCGTCCGATTCTGTCGCCGAAATGGCCGAAGAGCAGAGCACCCAAAGGACGCGAAACAAAAGCAATTCCGTACACGGCAAGGGACAACAGGAGCGCAAGATCTTTATCAAGTCCTGCAAAAAAGACCGTGGGAAAAATCACCGCGGCAGCCGTGCCGTAAATGAAGTGGTCGTAAAACTCCAGCATCGTCCCGAAAAGGGAAGCCAGAGTCACTTGAAGGAGTTTGGTGGAGTCGGACTTTGACATTCGGCGCTCCTTTTTAAATTTTTTCGCTATGCAATCGGCGGCAAAGCCCTACGAAGTCGTTTTTCGATGCAATGGCTCAAGAAGCGGTTGGATAATCGGAGAGTTTTCCGAAAAGAGTTGCAATAACCACTCTGCAATGCGACCTCTGCCGGCTCTCGGCCAACCGATCGACATCGGCGACGAGGATCGCAACTTCTCCGAAAGCGGCAATTCAACCAGGCGCCCGCTCTCGATCAATGGGCGTGCACTCGAGTAAGGCAGGAATCCCACACCGACACCTTGAGCCAGGCATTCGATTTTGGTGACCATATCGGGAACCAACACTTCCTCCTGCCCGGGCATGCGCCACGGCAATCGTTTTTGCATCTGCAAAGACGAGTCCTCGATGTTGATGACGGGGAATTCAAGCAAGTCCTGCCCCGTGATAGAGGAAAACTTCGCCAAAGGATGCGTCGGAGACACCACAAAATGCCATTCGATCACTCCAATCGGCTTGGTTTCGTAGCGATCGTCAATAGGGTGATGCGTCGGCAGACCGATGGCAACACTGCCTTCCTTATAGATCAACGCATCCCATACCCCGTTGTACACGCTCTCAATGACCTCAAGCTGCGTGTACGGATAACGCTTGCGGAACATCGCCAACAAATTGGCCACACACGTCGAGTCGTAGAGCAGGTTGTTGATAACCAACACAAACTTCGATTCCACGCCGTTTCGAATCTGCTGAATTTCCGCCGGAACATGCTCTTGCCAGATCAGCAGCGCAGACACTTTGTCGTAGAGCCATGCGCCGGCCGGCGTCGGCACCACCCCTCGTGTCGTACGTTCAAGCAGTTCTACACCGAGTGTCTCCTCGAGCGAATTGATGCGGTAACTAACGGCTGCCGCAGTTCGAAACAGAGCTTCCGCCGCCTTTGAAAAACTTCCAAGTTCAACAACGGCGGCAAAAGTACGGATTTCTTCAAAATTGAGACGGGGCGCGATCTGAAAGGTTTGCATACCGATTTGCTGTTACTAGCCAAAAGGGTGAGCTTCACGACAGCTTGCTTAAGCTCGCTGTCGTGAAGAGGAAAGTGCAGATCAACTATCGCAACTGTTATTCCTTTGAATAGATCTGCTGTCGATAGATCACAAGCGTTGCGGCCACCGTTACCAAAATCGTGATCAACACGTACCAGTAGGACGGGATAAAGGGCGTCCAGAGGCGACAGGCCAACGGCACGAGCACCGCAAACGGAATGATCTTCGGGAACTTCATGGCAAAGGAAATGATCAGAGCCCCGAAAATGGACGGAACAACGTAGTTCTTCACCGATTCGACAACGACCGGCGGGAAAAGATCCAAAATCAGCGAACCGCCGATAGCACCGATTGCCACCACGATAAGCGTTGTTGTCGTTGCTCCGGCCACAGCGCAAGTGGTAATGATTTCCGCTTGTTTCGTCCCCTGTTCAACGCCGGTCAGTTCCTGCGCAAGAATCGCCGCCGGCAGTTTACTGTTTCCGATGTTGCCGGAAATAAAGGCCAGATAGCACCCCGAAAGGCCAAGTGCCGGATAGAAGGTCAAGGGCTCAATGATCCAGATCAGACCGAAGCCCGCCGTAATCAGCAGCAGATCCTTCCAAATCCAATCCAGTGGCGGAAATACGTCATAGCCGAAGTACAGATAGGCTACCGGGAAAAGGGAAGTAATACATACAAGCGAAAGCGTCCAACGCCCGATTCGATGTACGGGATTAATCCAGTTTTGACGATAAGTCTGTTCGTTCAACATATCCTTTCTCCCGTTAGGCAAACTTGGCAACAGCACCGGCAATCGTGCCCAAAATCATCGCCAAACCGAGGTTGTATTCCTTAATCTTCGGGAACTTTTCACCGATCTTTTGCAGCACGTACATCGACACGCCGCCGACGACCCAGGCTGCCAGGTTAGCTCCGCCCGTCTTGATTTCACCGGAAGAAAGGTTGCCGTAGATCGAAGCCATGGCCGCACCGCTCACAAAGAGCAGAATCTTCGGGTTGTAGGCATTGATCTTTTCCTTCATTTTCTCAAGCGATCCCGAGAAGGCCAGAGCCCCCACCAACGAACCGATACCGTTGATGGCCATGCCGAACCAGGCAACAAAGAGAGCTGCCGTACCGAAGTCAGGGCTGTTGAATTCAATGCCAACAGCCTGCGCACCGATTTGGGCCGCTGTCAATTCATTGGCTGCCGACACGATCATGGACAAACGCATCCAGGTCAGCGGTTCACCGAGCACGGTCATCAGACCGACCATCACGATGAGAATGCCCAGAGACGGACCGAAAGCCGTCACCATACCGATACGAAACGCCTTAAAGCATTTTTCTCTGGAAAGCCCAAAACTCTGAGCATTGCGCAGAGCCAACCGCACAAAAAGCCCAGCCTGCAAGGCAACGATAAAGACAGTAACCGAGCAGATCAGCCATAAGACGGGATTGTTGATAATTTCGTTCATGATTTCACGCTCTAACAAATTGGTTTCGTACGGCGGCAAAACCACGATTCGCTTTACCGCCGCACTCCTTTAGGTCAAAGGATCAGCGTCCGTAGACTTGTGCAAATCGCATCAATGCCTTTTCAAAACACTCAAGCGGCGGATTCGTGATGCCGGCACCGATTTGACCTTCGCCCGGCAACTTATGCACGCTGCCGGTGGTGATCTTCGGCACAATCCCCGTCTCAACCACCTTGCGGATGTCAATCCCCGTCGGAGATCCACGGAAATTGAGAACCGGCTGAGAGAAGTTGAGGTTTTCGCCGATGGTAATTTCGTACATACGCTTGGAGATCTCCACACCTTGCGCCGCCGAACCGCCAACCAGCTGGACAATGGCCGGTGCTCCGGACAAAGCGAAACCGCCCAGACCTGCCGTTTCCGTAATGGAACTGTCACCCATATCCGGATTGGCGTCTTCATCCCCGTAGCCCGGGAAATACAGGCCGTCGACCATCTGTGCGGGTCCCACAAACCACTCGCCGGGAAGTCCTGCGACTCGAATGCCGAAATCCACACCGTTGCGAGCCATCGCTGTCACCATGGTCGAGTTCTTCACTCCGTTGACCGGATCGAGCGTCACTTTCGACGTCGGCATACTGATGCTCAGGTAAAAACCATCGTTGCCGTTAATGAAGTCGTAGACAGGAATGATCTTTTCGGCCGGTAAACCGCTCTTCATCATCAAAGGCGCAATTGCCCGCAGGAACATGCTCGTGCCGGCTTTGTTGCGGTTGTGACCTTCGTCACCCATATGCAGAGCCTGGAATTGAAGCGACTTCGTATCGATGCCACCGTCGCTGACCGCAAGCGCAGCACGTAGCACTTCAAGATATTCCGTTTGGATCCAATGCAAGCGATCGATCACTTCTTGGCTGTAGGCGCCGTAACGCAAAAGTTTGCCGCCCATACCTTCTGGAACCGGACAGTACGCCCGATTGCCAAAACGCCGATTCTCAAACACGGACACCACCATGTGCGGAGCAATTACACCGGCCATCGGGCCCACGGCACTGTGTTCATGACACGGCGAAAACTTCACCTTTCCCGAGGCAGCGTACTGTTCTGCCTCTTCCGGCGTCTTTGCCCAGCCTTCGAAAATGATGGCCCCCATAATGGCGCCCTTCATCGGACCGCACATACGATCCCACGTAATAGGAGGACCGGCATGCAAAAGCATATGGTCTTCCATTCCGGGAATCACATCTTTGGCAAGACTGTAATCGATAAGGTACGGTTCACCTTCCAGATAACGAGACAAAGCTTCCTGGTTTGCCGCATCAATCGCAGCATCATCCAATGAGGCTAGCGCACCTAACAGTTCAGGATTTCCACCGGCGATCGGCTTCCAGGCGACTTGCGTCACATCTGCATTCTGTGCATGCAGCTCGTCGGCAAAGGACGTCGGGCCAATATTCAAAACCTTGAGATCTTTGGAAAAGAGTTCGCTCGCGGTCATTTGTCCATCTCCTTTTTAAGGCGAGCACACAGACGAGCTGCCTGCGCGTTGGTCTCTGCAACAATCACGCCGAGTTTCCGAAGGACGTCCACAACGGCTGTTCGACTCTGCGGATCGGAATCCGTACCAAGCACATGCGCCAAGAAAATCACATGACGTCCCTGTTCTTTGACAGCCGCCTGTGCCGTTTCTATCACTTGCGTCAATCCGTCCAAAGGATCTCTCGCAGCACCGTAACCGAGGACGACATCAAAGAGCACGACCCCAACATTCTCATTGGTCGCTTCTGCAAGCACGCGATCATTACGAATAGACGGATCAATCATGGGGTGTGCGCGCCCCACCGTAAATTCATCGTCGCCCATATCCAAGAACAGATCGGCCTTCACTTGTGTACCGTCATATTTCTCATCGGCTTCGTGTGCAATATTGGAAAACACCGAAGCTTGCGGGCATGCCTTTTTAAAGATCTTGCGGCATTCGTTGGCAAGCGTTCCACCGCAGAAAATCCCGCGCACATAGCGCTGCGTCTCCGCCATGTCGGGAAGTCTTTGAGCTGCCTCGTTGAACAACACATCTTCGTTTTCAACATCAAAGTCAGCCCCTGCCAACCGAGCTGCTTCACGGGCGGCATCTTCGAGCGTTTCCACAACCACAACGTTGCCCGCCGCCACAACCCTGGCCCCGCTTTCCAAGAAACACAGAACCGTGGGCTTTTCGATATTGGCGAGCGTTGCGCTGATCTTTTGCGCGGCCTTTCCGGCACACGACTTCGCAATCACTACCAACACTTTCGTTTGTTCGTCGGCCGCAAGCATTGAAAGGGCATCGGCCGTCATGAGTCCGCCAACAGCGTCCGAGAGATCCCGTCCACCCGTTCCGATCGCCTGACTAATACCGACACCGGCGCAGTCCAACAGAGCCGTCACTTCCTGCATACCCGTGCCCGAAGCACCGACAACGCCGACTTCGCCTCGTCTCAGACCATTGGCAAACGCAAGTCCCACTCCGTTGATAACCGCCGTACCGCAGTCCGGCCCCATCACCAACAAGCCTTTTTCATGTGCAAGTTTTTTGAGCGCCACTTCCTCTTCGACGGAAACATTGTCCGAAAAGATCATGACGTTCAAACCGGCTTGCAGTGCACGTTTTGCTTCAAACCCCGCATACACACCCGGAACACTGATCAAGGCAAGATTTGCGTCCGGCGTACGATGCAAAGCTGTACGAATGGTTGCCGGATCCGCCTCGTGAGCCGCATCTGCTGCTTCTCGGCGAGTCAATGCCTCTTCAACCAAACGTAGAATCTCCGCCTCGTCGTACGAGTCTTCGCAAACGACGACGATCATCAGATCGTTGGGACCTGCCGCATCTGTTTCGGGAGTATTAAGACCAGCTTCTCTGAGAAGCCCCTGATTGAGCTCCGTCCCCATGCTGACGGAAACTTTGACGATACCCTCCTGTTTTTCGAGTCGTTTGCTGACTCCCATGAGAGTAACTGAATCAAAGTACGTGCTCTTCTTGACTGTGGCGATGTTCTTCAAGACTGTTCTCCTAAAAAGACATCGTAAGAGACTTTTTCAAATGCAGCTCCAACTGCATGCATTCAGTCTAACAATCGCCCTAACCCTCACTGCCAAGTTATTTCTGACACTGGGTATTAAAATTTTTTAAAGCAGTTGTTCTGCTTTAACAACTCATTTTGCGGTTTCTAAGATTTCCTTTTAAATCAATGCGTTAAAAGGCGACCAACTAGCTATGTCGTACAGACAAATTCAAAAGCATTAAAGAGCTTCTTTTGAGGTCTTTTTAATAAACAGTCAGCCAGTATTTAATCCTTACAACTTGTCTACCAAACGCACTCAAAGTTTTTCTGGAAACTCAACTTTTTGCAGAAATTCTCTTGCATCTTGAGGAGATGAAAGTCCCAGAATTTTCAAAACGTTTTGCCGGTGCCGCTGCAATGTTCTACAACTGATGTTCAAATGTTCCGCGATTGCCTTGCTGTCCAATCCATCTGCTAAATCCCGCAGCACTTGCTTTTGGCGTTGAGTCAACTGCCTAAACTTCGCCGTGGGCGTCGAAGCTTCCCAAACGGCGTAATCTTGTTCGCACGTTTTGAGCGCACGCTCTAGAACAGCAATCAGCTCTCCCAAATCAACCGGCTTTTGCAGAAAATCAAACGCTCCTGCCCGAAAAGCATGAATGGCTGTGTTCATGTCTCCGTGTCCGGTCAAAAACATAATGGGCAAATCAAACTGTCGGGCATTGAGCAATTCCTGCAGCTCAATACCCGTCATCTCAGGCATCCTAATGTCCAAAATCAAGCAACCCGGTTGAGACAAATCCAGCTCATCAAGAAACTTTTGTGGCTCCGTATAAGTTTGAATCTTCCAGCCGCTGGCCTCCAGGGCAAAGCGCAATGCATCCAAAACACCGGGATCATCATCTACAGCCCGAATCATGAAACTTGATTTGCTTAAGGTTTGCATATCAGTCCTGCTTTTCTTCAGTCGGCAAAATAATTGTGACGCGAACGCCACCCTGTGGCGTCTTATCGAAAGTTAGTCGCCCCATATGCTTTTCTACAATCGCGTGCACAATCGACAATCCCAGCCCTAGTCCTCCAGGTTTTAAGGATTTCACTGGTTCTTTTATCCGGTCAATGACCTCATCACTAACCGCTGGTCCACTATCGGAAAAAACGATTAAACATCGAGTGTCATCTATCCTGTCTAATCTGATGCTCACCATCGGCTCCGGCTGTTTAGCCACTGCTTCCAGACTGTTTTGAATCAGATTGGCAAAGGCAAGTTCCAATTCCAACGGTGATCCCGATACCGTCACCGCGTCATCTGGCAACTGAAGGCAAAACCGAGTGCGTTTTATCTGATGAGAAATCGACACTTGTTTGACGACATGCCACAGAAGCTTGCAAAGATCAATGCTTAAAAAGTCAATGTCATCTGCTTTGGCGTACGCACGTACCGTTTTGACGATTTCCTGTGCTCTGCTCGTCCTTGCAATGATTTTGTCAATTCCTTCTTTGAGCTTTGCTTGATCCCATCTTTCCGGTCCAGCATCTTGTGTCATCACCTTCAAGCCTTGTGCATATAAAAGCACGGACGCCAAAGGTTGACTCAACTCATGCGCCACGAGACTCGACAGCTGGCTGACTGAAAACGCGTGCTTGATTGCCGTATATTTGTCAGCCGCCTCTTTTGCTTGAGCCTGGAGCCGTTGTTGAACAGCAAAGGATTCATTAAGCTGCCGCGTTCTCACATTAACCAATTGCTGAGTTCGCAGAGAATGCCAAATCCCAAAAAGCAAAAGCAAAGCACAGAACAACAGTGCGCTCTTATACTCAGACCAGATACGCTCCAGCGTCCAATCGTCAAGATACGCGTACGGCCCCATCTTCAGCGTTCTGTACAACTCATCGGCTGCCGTAAAGGAACTGGCAATCGACCAATACTGTCCATCTTCGCCCGGTGAAATGCGATGTAATGCCGAAGCGATCTTGACGATTGTCTGAGTGTCCAAATTCGGCGAAATCAGAAAACTCCAATTGGGATAGAGCGACGTAGAAGTCATACATCGAACTTCCGACTGATCCCGAACACCAACGGGTTTGAGTCCGTTCAAAACATCAATGCCAAGTTTCCTCATTCGCTCTGCGTAACATGCATTGAGAGTCACTGCATCCACTTCCCCTCGCTTCAAGGCATCAAGACGTCGTTGCGGCAGCAACCCATATGCTGTGACGTTTGAGAAAAAATGCTTGTGATCGTATCCCTGGTCAGCCAAGTCCTTGAGCAGTGTTAAGTAACACTGAAATCCGTTGGGCAAATTCACCCCCAACCGTTTGCCTTTCAAATCCTGGATGTTCTGGATGTCACTTCTATCTTTGAGCGTAACGATCAGGGCTCCGACAGCATGATCGGGATCCGGTTGCAATGGCGTCACAAGCGTAGCAATGTCACGCATTCCGTTTTGGATGTTACGCCAATAGATAGCCGATCCGACGATCGCAATATCAGCTTTTCTTTGCAGAATCGCCCCCTCAAGCTCCGGCAAACTAACTGTCTTTACAACCAACTTGCGCGGAGCCACTGCTTTTGACACAACATCAATCGTTCGATCTGCCACACTCATCTTGAGTCCCGGCAACGAAAATTCATTACTGTAAAGGACTATTTCGTCGCTTTCTGCGGTCAGACATTCACCCGTCATGCAGAAACAACACAGACCGATGGTCAAAAACCTCTTCAACCACCCGCTCACAAGCTCCTCCTTATTGCCTAGGCCCGGTTTTTGTAATGCCATCTTGCCATGTCTCTCTGAGAGGCCATATTTCTAAATCACAATTTCCTGACCACGAGCAAGGTGCGCGCGCACAAGCGTTCTTAAATTGAAATAGAGATCAAAAAATGCTCGGACAGGGGCTGGTCGCATGACGAGTTTCCCTGATCCTTCTAACCACTGTAGAAGATGGAGAGAACGCTATGACCAATCTCAATCGTAGAAACTTTTTGGGTTTCACAAGCGCTTTCATCGGCTCTGCTGTTGCTGCGCCCGCTTTCGCCACTCCTTCCACCACCGAGAAGTGGGATATGACAACCGATATCGTCATTGTGGGCGCTGGCGGGGCTGGACTGGCTGCTGCTGCACAAGCCGGGCTGCTTAGCGTTAAATGCATCGTCTTGGAAAAAGAACCGGTCGTTGGCGGATCCTCCGTCATCTGTGGTGGCAAGTGGGCAGTGAGCGGATCGGAACTTCAAATTAAGCAGGGCGTCAAAGACAGCGAGGAACTTTTCGTCAAGGACATGATGGACTGCGGCATGCAGAAAAACGACCTTGAAGTCGTCAAAGCTTACGTCAAAGAAAACAACGAAACCTGGAAGTGGGTACACACAGTTGGAAAAATTGAACCGCTTGCTCTCAACATGGCCGGCGGTCAGAGTGTCCCTCGTTCACTCGTCGTAAAGCCCGGCCAAGTGATCGAATTCTTGCGCAAAACCGCAACAGACAAAGGTGCTCAGATCATGACCAGAGTCAAAGCGGAACGCCTTCTCTGGGACAACAAATCAAATCGGATCTGCGGTGTCAAGGCAAGCCGACGCGGCAAAACCATCACCATTCGCGCTTTGAAAGGTGTCGTACTGGCTGCCGGCGGATTCTCTCGCAATCCTCAAATGCTCAAAAAATACGCACCGCAGCTTGAAAATGCAGCTGTTATTGCCGGTCTCGGAACTCAGGGCGACGGAATTCTCATGGCTCAGGCCTACGGTGCCGACATGATCGACACCAACTACATCAAAGCCACTTATGGTTTTGCTCCCACTGCAACTACCATCGCTCAGAAATCCAACAGTCAGTACATGGGCGCCATTGCTATTAACAAACTCGGCAAGCGTTTCGGCAATGAGTCGGTTTCCTACAAACTGTTTGCTGACTGGGCTTTTGCTCAACCAGAAGGGAAGAGCTGGCTGATTCTTGATGACGAGATCCGCCGTGATGCTGCCAAGAAAAACCCAACACAAGACGGTTATCTGTGGAATCCCATCGACAAGGGCGAGAAACCGGATTACGTGAGCATTGGCAACACGATTGAAGAGGCTGCACAAAAAGCCCGGCTTGATCCTAAAGCTGTCGCTGAAACTGTCAAACGCTACAACAGTTTTGTCGACTCCGGAAAAGATGAAGACTTCGGTCGCCAGGGGCTTGCGGCCGGAAAGAGCAAACTCAAAAAGATCGAAAAAGCGCCGTTCTTTATCTTCCCTGCAACTGGAGCAATGATTGCAACCTACTGCGGTGTCCGCATCAACCCCAAAGCACAAGTGATTGATGTTTTCGGCGACGTTATTCCCGGGTTGTGGGCTGCCGGCGAAATGACCGGTGGCGTTCATGGCGCTGCGTACATGAACGGCACAGCCTTCTCCAAGGCTATGGCATTCGGCCGCATCGCTGTTAAAGATATCGCCGGTAAAGCCGGTTAGTCGTATTTACCTCTCCCCATAACGCTCGGCTTTTCCATTCTCCCCTAGCCGAGCGTTATTTCTTTCTAACGGAGTCCTTATGCCCCTAAAGACTTACTTGGTCGCTTCGATTGGTTTCGCTCTTCTCTGTACTGCCGTCAACGCGCAAGACAAGGGGCCTTTCGGAGCCGATCGCCATGTTGCCAAAGGTGTTGCTTGTACTGTTTGCCACGGAAAAGATATGAATAACATCGAATATCCGGATGAAACAACGTGCATGAAATGCCATCCTAAAGCTGCGCTCGTTGAGAAGACCATGAAATTCACGCCCAACCCTCACACTGCACCGCATAACGGCGAATGCACACTTTGTCATATGCAGCATGAAGCTTCCGTCAACTACTGCAATCAATGCCACAAATTTGATTTCGGGAAGGTTCCCTAAAATTACTGTCCGATCGGGTAGAGAGAGCCCTCACAGGCTCTCCCTCTCACACCGCACAGCCCCAGTGAGGGCTCGGACGTGCCGTCCGGCATGCGGCGGTTTTCGAACCTAAGGGGCGAGTTAAGCCTGCGCAAGCAAGCTGTATAACCCCATTTTCTGGAAGAACTGGTTGTCGAACGCATGTCGCATATGCAAGGCACCTGCGTTCCACCACGCGCCCCGCCCGTTCACCGACGACTTCCATGCTCGTACAGGGTCTAACCCTCGCTTAACGAGGTTTCTCTCTCGGGTCCTCGGTTTCTTCCACTCAATCCATATCAGTTTGCGCAGGTGGCGTCTTATGTGGATGTCCAGGGATTCAAAAATCCTTTTGCGTTCGTCAAGTCTGAAGTAGTTTCTCCATCCTCGCAAAACCGTGTTCAGTCTCGCAATCGTCTTGAGCAGGGATGTTCCCCTGGCTCGAAAGAAGATTTCCTTCAGTTTGTCTCGGAGTCTCTGAAAGCTTTTGGCATGGACTCGGGCTGCCCCAGTAGTGCCCACGAAGGTATACCCGAGAAATTTCGCTTTCGAAAGTTGAAAAACGCCGCTCTTATCGCGATTGACTCGCAACTTGAGCGTCTCCTCTATAAACGAAATCATGTTCTCGTGCGTCCTTTCTGCCGTCTTTCTCGACTTGGCGTAGCAATTACAGTCGTCAGCGAACCGACAGTACTTCAGACCTCGTTTGTCCAGATATTTGTCGAGTTCGTCCAAGACGATCAACGACAGGATCGGACTCAGAGGTGATCCCTGCGTAGTGCCTTCCTACCGCACCTTAACCACGCCGTCAGACCTAATGCCCGTTCGCAGATATCGGCGGATCAGTCTCAGAAGCATCTTGTCTTCGATGTGCTGCCCCAGTTTCAACATCAATCGATTGTGGTTAATCGTATCGAAGAATTTGGCCAAATCCAGTTCCACAACCCACATTCGCCCTTCGGCGATGTATTTCTGGGTTTGCTCAATGGCCTGGTGAGCACTCTTTCCAGGGCGGAATCCATAACTGAACTCCGAAAACAGAGGATCAAAGTGCTTTGACAGGATTTGTGCTATGGTCTGTTGAATGACCCGGTCCTGCACCGTCGGGATGCCCAGCTTGCGTGTGCCTCCGTTCGGTTTGGGAATATCGACGCGTTTGACTGCGGCGGGAATGTATTTCCCCTCGCGGATGTGCGCTACCCATTTGTCTGTCTCCGTGCCCTCCTGATTGACAATTAGGAAGTATTCTTATGTCCTCAGGAGTCAATAGCAGGCACGCGTCTCCTTGACTTAAGTCAAACTCCAATTTCTTATTCGACGACATTGCATCCAACGATAATGCGATTGAAGTAGCCCAATGGCAATCCGTCCGGCATAGAAACACCCGCGGAATAAGACGCTGCGGCGTGTTACCTCATCTTTAGGTTTGGTTTGCAGTCAGGGTGCCAGTAACCTGCATGTCGGTTTTTGGCAGTGCGCAAAAACCTTTACCAATGCAGGATACATTGGTAAGCGTTCTCTTGTGACACAACCTTCTTCTTGAGTCTTTGTATTCGCTGCCCGGCGTCGTCTTCGTCTTAGTACGCGCTACGAAATCAACATGTGTTGAGCGTTCTTATTCGACCTGTTTATCGTCATTAATCGGTGACTTCTGTACCTTGACGTGGCCATGATTGGAATCCGACCTCTGATCCTTTATTTGACAGCGGTCAAAACAACCAAAATACTTCTCAGGTTTGTCAGAGGCCGGCGTAACCGGTTTTACATCACTAAGGCTTGATCAATCACGGCAGGCATTACTGCTCCTTCTCTTACGCTTCCGCCGCGATTGGCGTCCTTCTCCAGTCTTGTCCCTTGCTTGCCACCGCCCAGCACTGACGAGCCATACGGTTGGCAATCGCAATCGATGCCACCTTCTTGGGTTTCTTGGCCAGAATCGTTTTAACCCATGGCACCGGGAATCTTGATCGGGCCACACTTTGTGCCGCCTGCACCATTAAATCCCTGAGACGCTTGTCACAGCGCCCCGGAATCCTCGTGTTGAGTGTCTTGCCGCCGCTACCGGTGTGCACCGGTACTAGCCCAAGGTATGCAGCAAACTGTCGCCCCGAACTGAACACCGAAGGGGCACACAGCAGAACGCACATGTACGCCATGATCACATTACCGACACCAGGTACGCTCAGCAGATGCTTGGCATGTTTGGTTGTTTGAACCAGTTTTGTGATCTCTTGTTTGAGTACGAAAAGGCGTTCATCCGCAGCCCGTATGGCTCTGACCGTATCGCGCAACGCGTCAATAACCAACCTTACGGCGTCGCCTTCGAGCGCATTGATACAGTTGTCAACATGCTTGTCGAACTGAGCAACATTTTTGGGCATCACCATCCCGTACTCAGCCAACAGGCCGCGGACATGGTTGATGTTGGCAGTGCGCTGCTCCACAAGCTTTGCTCGCATTGTCAGAAGCGTTTGGATATCGCGTTCAATCTCATTTTTGACAGCCACAGTTCGCACGCCCTGTATCAAAGCGTTGAAAATGCCTTCCGCGTCGGCCTTATCGCTCTTGTTATGAAATACGAAAGGCTTGACGAGCTTGGCGTCTATCAACCGAACCTCATGGCCGAGTACGATGAGCTTCCGCGCCCAATACTGGGAACTTCCGCAAGCTTCCATACCAATGAGACACTTCCCGACATTGGCAAAGTCTTCCAATAATTGGTTGCGGCTGACTTGCTCGTTTGAGATTTCACCGGTCTGGCAATTGCAGCTGAAGACCTGAAACACATTTTTGGCGATGTCGATACCGACAATGAACGTAAAGTCGCGAAACTGAGTAAGATTCGCCATGAGGGCCTACTTTAAATGTTGTGCATGAACATTTTGGCGCTTAGATGCCGTAAAAGACCGAGGCACTTCAGGAGGCTCGCACTCTTCACGAAGCCGACCGCGCCGGCCTTAGCAGCTGGTTGGCTGCTTGAGGTCGGCACTCTCTGCCATCCTCAGCACCAACATTTTCCAGTTCCCCAAGAAGACGGCGGAGCTTGCTTGTTGTGTTCGTTGTGACCGAAAAAAGACGTCATCGACGACAGCGTGAAAGAAAGCTTTGCGCCAGCAGCGTTGCTGCAGACGCGTTTAGTTCAAACCTGAAGGCTTGGGCAAACCGCGCATTCTCGTGGGCCGCGCAGAGTCGGACTTCTCCTATCTGCGCACTCCAAGTGTATGACTTTGGGGAGAACAATGCCCGCGCTTCACATGCCAAGCGTATTCTTAAGGGCCTGGAAAAACTTTGGGTGAATCCGCCGATAGGCGGAGAGGGCAAAGCCCTTTTCAGGCTGGCTCTCGGAGCCAACCGTTCTCAAATTCAAAACCTCTTTCCGAATTGTTAAAGAGCCCCACAAGCGTCGCTCATTTTGGTTCTACGCTTGATTGGGTACCTGAGGACATTATCGTTTGACAGAGAAGGTTTTCGCGCCTACTACGGCCTCTGCTGACTTCCTTGTCGACATCCCTTAGCCTTGCGACGTCGGTAGCCCTTTGTGGGCATCGGCAAAGATCTCCCCAGGTATCACACATGTGCTTCACGTCCCACCCGTCTGATCTACGTGACGACTTCAGCATAGGGTTAACCAG